>BNJU01002024.1_pt1 | contig 72937 bp, 121 predicted proteins | sample 8539281 | NCBI WGS metagenome assembly BNJU01 (sample SAMD00202456, study PRJDB9452) | human saliva metagenome | isolation source: human saliva | place: Japan
ATGACAATATCCTCTCCAAAACTAGGTGCCAGCAACGAACCGAGCAGCCAAAACTGCCGAGGAAGAAGGATGGTTGTGAGGGGAGAAAGAAAGTAAAAAGAGGATGGGTAAAAGTCTTTAAAATCAAAAACGCATAATATCAGGGTATTGAAAAACGTGATACTATGCGTTTTATTGTTGAAAGATTTATTTCATTTTCTCCTGAAATTTAGCATCAGGATTTTTAAAGATCGAGGTCTAGATACATCTTTTCTGAAGACAGATCGTTTTGACCACCGAGCAAGAGATTTTCAAAAAGCTGTTAAAAACTCAGGACGTCGCTGTAAAAATCTTTGCATTATCTAGTACCAAGGCATCACGAAAATACTTGGCATGTTGCTGAAGTGGTGTATTATCAATATCAAAACCAAACTCACGAAGATACTGAATTAAAAACCGTTACCGTCCTAGTGTTTCCTTTACGAAATGGATGAATCTGCCAGATTCCTGAAATAAAATGCTGGATTTTTTTAAACCATATCCGCCTAGGTTAGTGTTGCATATGCAACTTGTCTTTCCTGATTAAAATCATAATCCAAAGGTCATTTGAATCATAGAGTAATCAGAGTACACAACACTTTCACCATTCAAAACAGGTTCACTCTTTGTGATATTGGTTTGACGAAATTGTCCCCACCGGAATCGAGGGTTTCAAACATATCTTGAAACAACTCCTTATGAATAGCAAGTAAGGTCGCAGGACTGAAGCTAAAGCCTCTTCGAGACAATAGTTCTACAATACGTAGAGAAACCAAGTCTGCCTCCTCCGTACTTGCATCAATGGTATGATGATAAGCCGTTGCATCTTCATAAACCTGCTCGTAAGTCAGTTCACCCCGGGCCTGCTTCTCAGCCAAAGATTCCATATAAGCTGATGGCACTAGATTATCAACTTTCTGCAGACCAAAACCTATGCGCCATAAATCACGCTTAGCTTCATAAGACAAGTTTGGATTGTCAATGTTGTAAGTTGGTTGCATAGAAAGGTCCTTTCAATTGTTTTTCTGTGTCATCGGTAAATGGTGAAATGGGTATGGAATTGGCGTAAATTATAAAAATCCTTCACAATAAGTTCTATGAGGAGAAATAATGAAAGAGTTATATTCAAGATCCCATGCACTCATCAAAAATGTCCGTTGGATGAATGGTTTGATTAAACGAATAAATCTTGCGCACATACTTATAAAATTCATTGGCATACACCACTCTGAACTCGTTGGTCTGTTCAAATCCCAACTCAATTCCCCTAACACCTGAGAAGAAAGCTGCAATGTTGTACTTCTCAGGTCGGTTCGAACTTAGAGGATTTGTTAGGTGGTGAGCTGCTTTTTAAAAAGATAAAGCTATAAAATTTCAATATTTAAATTCTAACTGACTAAATTATTCTGTTCTATAAATTCTATAAATTCTTTAGGGCTATATTTAAAAGATTCAATTCCATAAAAATCTTCTAAAATCTAAAATTTTTCAACTTTATAAGGTGATTTACCACTTCTTTTGCCTGATGTTTTCTAATATTTTCCAAATATTGTTTTACTTTTTCGTGATTTAACTACAGTAACTGTCACTATTCTTTTATAATCATCTTTTTGTAAATTATAAAAATTTTCTAGTGTGAACAAACTCGATAATATTTTACCTTTAATGTCGGCATATGGAATAGTTTTGGAATTCTTAAACTCTATTAAATATAATTTACTTTCTCTATCTTCAGGAATAAGAGGTAAAAATTGTATCTACAGATTGCATTTTTCATAACCATGTCTCTTAAAAATAGTTTCGAAATTTTTATCAAAATTATAACAAGTATATTCAGAGTTCACCAAATAAACGTCAGAATAAGGATCATATGAGCATATTTTGATATCACTAAGACATTCAGAAAATCTATTATTAAAATCATGTAATATTTCAGAATTATTTTACTCACCATCAAAATCCTCCGCCAAACTCTTCAAAAGGAGATTTAAAGGAACATACATTTGTTCATAAATTTTATCAATCGAGTCGGTAACATCTTCAATACCATCCTTAGCAAGATAATACTTAACAGAATTATTTATACCATTTTTCTTGCTAAATATATCAATTGCTTCAACTAGATAAGGACTGTGAGAATTAATCAAAACGTGTAGAGCAAATTCTCTCTGTAGTAATACTATTATTTCAGCAAATTTCAATTGCCATTCTGGATGTAAATGTACTTCTGGTTCATCTAAAATGAGTGTTCCATTTTCTCTAATTACACCATTTTCTATAAGAGATTTAATTAAATAGAATGTTTTCATACCCTGAAGAATAATTAATTATATTAAGTTTTTCATCTTCTTCGTCTTCTGAACTATTAACAATATCAGTATTCAATGTATCGTTAATTTTATTAAACACCGAATTTAGTCTATCAGTTGTCTTAGCTCGCAATGTGTAAGTGTCATTTCTTTCATCTTCAAGTTGTTCTATTAAATGGGTATTATGATCTAATGAATCAAATTTATTAAAAATTTTTTTGAAAAATTTATTTGATAAAAAGTTTATTTGAAAATTTATTATCAACTATAGCAGCATCATCTATATATACTACATCTGTTCTAAAATTGATTAATTTGTCTGCAGTAGCTTTATTTTGATTAATTTTAACATTTATCTGTTCATTTTTATTTTTAAAGAAATGATTCCTGTTAATGGATTGTATATATTATTTATTTGATTATGAAATTCATCAGTTAAATGATCAGTTAAAAATTTGGTTAAAAATAGATTGGTCTGACTGAGAAAAGAATTTCTTTTACGTTTTCAGAGATAACGTTTAAATCCATATCCTCAACATTTAATACAAAGTACTTTTGAATTACGTTTGTTGAATTCATTAATTGAATCAATGATGATCTCCTTAATAGATTCATCATTATGTTCACTATAATTTTGTCCAAAGATTATAACTAAATTTTCTGAAAATGATTTTTATCAGTTCTGTATAAAAAGGACTAGAATTGATTCTTCTAAATATCCCTATTTCGGAAGATTTTTACGATTTATCTCAATATCAGAGAAATAGCCTTCCAAATAATCATTAGTGCCCTCATCCGGTCGTTAGAAATTTTATTTATCAAATCATAATTGGCACTAAATATTGAAAAATAAAGAACGACTTATTGTACTTTTCCTGTGCCATTTTGACCTGCAATAACTGAAATTCCATTTATTTCAATTTCTGCATGTTTTACATTACCTATATTATCTAATGTTAGTTTCATATATTCTCCTTTCACTATGGAGCCAATACTGTCAGTTTAACATAAACTATACAAAAAGCTGTGTGAAGTACAAATCATCTTCCAAGTATTTCACTTCACACTATTTCACCAACTTCTTCATCTCATCAATACGTGCGACGGTCGCATCGTATTTGGCTTGTAGTCGGCTTGTTTGTCGCGTTCTTTTTGGACGACTTCTGGCTTGGCATTGGCTACGAAGCGTTCGTTAGAGAGCTTCTTGCCGACCATGTCCAGTTCTTTTTGCCATTTAGCCAGTTCCCTTGTCGAGACGAGCCAGTTCTTCTTCGACATTGAGGAGGTCTGCCAGTGGCAAGTAGATTTCTGCTCCTGTGATGACGCTTGACATTGCGAGTTCAGGTGCAGGGATGTTTGATGCGATTTCCAAGTGCTCTGGATTTGTGAAGCGTTTGATGTAGTTAACATTGCTGTTAAAGAAGGCTTCCAAGTCGCTATCGCTTTGTCTTAACAAGGATGGTGATAGGCTTGCTTGGTGCAACGTTTACTTCGCACGCGCATTACGAACGGCACGGATCAAGTCTTTGAGGCTTTTCGACACCAGTGTGGGCAACAAGGTCTTCAAAGGCTGGATTAACAGTTGGGTATTCTGACTATAACGATAGAACCTTCTGAGATTTGTCCAAAGATTTCCTCTGTCACAAACGGCATGATTGGGTGAAGGAGACGAAGGATCTTGTCCAAAGTGTAAAGGAGAACAGAACGTGTGATGACTTTCTTTCTTCGTTGTCGCTATAAAGGACTTCCTTGGTCAACTCAACGTACCAGTCCGCGAACTCGTCCCAGATGAAGTTGTAGAGGATGTGTCCAGCAACACCAAACTCAAACTTGTCAAAGTTTTCAGTGACTTTTCCGATCGTTTCATTGAGGTTGTGGAGAATCCAGCGGTCAGTGACATTTCCAGCTTCCTTATTAACCACTTTTTCGACATTGGCAGTTGCTTGCTCAAGAGTCAAGCCTTCATTGTTCATGAGGATGTAGCAGAGATGTTCCAGATCTTGTTAATGAAGTTCCAAGATGCATCCATTTTTCTCATAAGAGAAGCGGACGTCTTGACCTGGTGCAGAACCGTTTGAAAGGAACCAACGAAGGGCATCGGCACCGTATTTCTCGATAACATCCATTGGGTCAATCCCTGTTACCGAGAGATTTAGACATCTTACGTCCTTGCTCGTCACGAATCAAACCGTGAATCAGGACGTTTTGGAATGGCTGACGACCAGTGAATTCCAAAGATTGGAAGATCATACGAGACACCCAGAAGAAGATGATATCGTAACCTGTTACCAAGGTTGAAGTTGGGAAGTAACGTTTGAAGTCTTCTGAGTCCACATCAGGCCAGCCCATAGTTGAGAATGGCCAAAGGGCAGAACTGAACCAAGTATCCAAGACGTCTTCGTCCTGAGTCCATCCGTCGCCTTCTGGAGCTTCCTCACCGACGTACATTTCACCCTCAGCATTGTACCAAGCAGGGATTTGGTGACCCCACCATAGCTGACGAGAGATAACCCAGTCGTGAACATTTTTCCATCCATTGAAGGAAGGTATCGTTGAAACGAGGTGGGTAGAATTCTACCTTATCGTCTGTATCTTGGTTGGCAATAGCGTTCTTAGCCAATTGGTCCATCTTCACGAACCATTGTGTAGACAAACGTGGTTCAACCACAACACCTGTACGTTCTGAGTGACCAACACTGTGGACACGTTTTTCGATTTTAACGAGGGCGCCGATTTCTTCCAACTTGGCAACGACTGCCTTACGAGCTTCAAAAACGATCCATACCTGCAAATTCGAAAGGCCAAGTCGTTCATGGTTCCGTCGTCGTTCATGACGTTGACTTGTGGCAAGTTGTGGCGTTGACCAACCAAGAAGTCGTTTGGATCGTGGGCAGGAGTGATTTTCACGACACCAGTACCAAATTCAGGATCTGCGTGTTCGTCTCCAACGATTGGGATGAGTTTATTAGCGATTGGAAGGATGACGTTTTTACCAATCAAGTCCTTGTAGCGTGGGTCTTCTGGATTGACCGCAACCGCAACGTCCCCAAACATAGTCTCAGGACGAGTAGTCGCCACTTCAAGGCGCACGTGAACCATCTTCCAGCATATAGTTCATGTGGTAGAAGGCACCCTCGACGTCCTTATGAATCACCTCGATATCAGAAAGGGCTGTACGAGCTGCTGGGTCCCAGTTGATGATAAACTCACCACGGTAGATCCAGCCTTTCTTGTAAAGGTCCACAAAGACCTTGCGAACGGCTTTTGACAAACCTTCGTCAAGGGTGAAACGCTCACGAGAGTAGTCTACAGAGAGCCCCATCTTGCCCCATTGTTCCTTGATAGTAGTGGCATATTCGTCTTTCCATTCCCAAACCTTATCGAGGAATTTTTCACGACCAAGGTCGTAACGGGTAATGCCCTCACCACGCAAGCGCTCCTCAACCTTAGCCTGAGTCGCAATCCCCGCGTGGTCCATACCAGGAAGCCAAAGCGTATCGAAACCTTGCATGCGTTTTTGACGGATGATGATATCTTGCAAAGTTGTATCCCAAGCGTGACCAAGGTGAAGTTTACCAGTTACGTTTGGTGGTGGAATCACGATTGAATAAGGCTTAGCCTTTTGATCGCCTGAAGGCTTGAAAACATCAGCATCAAGCCATTTTTGGTAACGACCAGCCTCAACCTCGGCTGGATTGTATTTAGTGAAAGTTCTTTAGACATGTGTGTGTCCTTTCTAGTTAATATCTTTAAATAAAAATTAGTATGTAGAAGATAAGTTTTGATTCAGCACATCTTATTTTTCTCAGTATCTTCTATCAGCAAAAAGAAACTGTGTCAAAAATGTTACATTAACTTTTCTCATTATCTTCATAATATGTTTATCAAAGTCTGATATGATTTGTTGAGTGCGGTTAAATTTTTCATACTCCTGGATGGCTTTTGAGTCTGCTTGTTTCTTGGAAATACTTCCTTTTCCTTCTAAGATTTCATATTCATTAAAAGATAGAAAGCGATCAATACTATCTGCCAATCCTCGCATTGTAAAAGTATTACGGCGTTCAACCAAACCCTCGATATAATCAAAATAGGCTGTAACAGTCCGTTCTAGTTGTCGAATTTCTTTTTCTTGCAAATAATTTTTGGCTACAGTTACATCTGATTTGAGAACTCGTCCATCAGGTGCATTCTTCCAAGTCGTTAAGCCCATTTTTTCTTTACTAGCATCGGCTTGCTGATAGATAATTTCTGCAGCCGTACTTCCAGTAATTGCATAATGAAATTTATTTTGCACCATAGCATAGAAGTTTTTAGTAATATCTGAGTTTCTATCATAATCTATGGCACATTCAGCAAAGATATCCGTAATTTGTTGATAAATTCGGCGCTCGCTAGAACGAATAGAACGAATCCGTTCTAAAAGCTCACGGAAATAATCTTGTCCGAAAACTGTCTGTCCTTGTTTCAAGCGTTCATCATCTAAAATAAAACCTTTGATGATAAATTCTTTTCAAGGTCTTAGTTGCCCAAATTCTAAATTGAGTAGCCTTACTGGAATTTACGATAGCCGACTGAAATGATAGCATCCAGATTGTAATATTCAAGTTTACGCCGAACAGTTCTATTTCCCTCTTGTTGAACCTGTGCAAATTTTTGCTACAAGTTGACACCTTATCCAACTCACCACTATCATAAATGTTTTTCAAGTGCTTTTGTAATGACACTTCGTTCAACTCCAAAAGAGCTCCGTAAGACCTTTTTGAGTTAACCAAAGATTTTCATCTTGTAAAAAGGATATCTAGCTGAACGTCGCCATTGGATGTAGTATACAGGATGAAAATTAGAAATTTCATTCAAGTCAATTCACCTCCTCCCTTCAATAAACAATTACTTCTCGTTCTTAAACTGTATACCGTTTTCTTTCAGTTTTTGAACAGTAGCGGGACCAATTCCTTCAAAGCGAGAACTTTTTTCGGTCCATTTTTTTGAAATCTGTAGACCTACGAATCCCATTTTCAACAAAGATGTGAACAAGATCCATCCGGATTCCTTCATTTTTTCCTCGCTCATAAAGGAGTACCAGTCGGATACCTCTGATAAAAGTTTTTATCATACTGGAATGCTTCGAAAATACTGGTTTACGACGGAACTTCTTAGCCTCGTTTGTTAGAAATTTTGTTAAAATAATATTTTCTAGTAAATAATCAAATAGAGGATACAAACTAGCTTTGTAACGATTCAACTGAATTTGGGCAATAACATTCTTGGTCTTCGATATCTATAACTTTGAATTGCCAATCTTCCTCTATAAAGAATTCAACAGCTTCATCATTGATTTCCACTAATTTTGCAAATAGCTGACTGGCTTCCTCAATTTTTCCCTTGAGAAAAAGCAGAGATGATGGCATGAATAAGAATGGTATCGTCCCTGTTTCCTTTATTCAATTCTTCACGATAGAAACGTTCAACCTTTAGTTCCTGACCAGTAATATGATACAAGGAAAGCATACAGAAGACAAAATTAGGGAGGAAAACGTTCTGGTCGCTTACTCAAATATAGATTAATCAATTCTAAAGCCTTATAATTTAAGTTCTCCGTCATATAATATTCAATCAGAAACATGAGAGCAGACAGGATAGGGCGTGCTTCAAAAATAATTCCAACTATTGTATCCGCTCATTTTCCATTTTTTTCTAAAACTAGAATTTCAAAATCCAATACTTTTTTAAAGCTTGGCAAATCAAAATCTTCAACTTCTGATAAGAATAGTGAAAATCAGCAGCAAAATAATCTGGATTGATTTTTTAAAACTTGCTTTAACAGTTTATTTCGCTTCTGTGTATTCGGAGTATGCATGGCTTCTCTAAATAAAGCATGATCTTTCATGCCAGTCAAAAATTCCATGTTTCAGTTGGTAATTGATTAGCTGAACATCTGGATACTTCCGTGTTCATCAGCATATTGCATCACTGCTGTATGTAGTTCATCGAAATTTTGAATGGTCCGACGTTCTACAAAAAGTTGGATTTTTGGCCATGATTTCTGTCCAAGCAGCCTCTTCTTCAGAAATAACTTTGATATCCAACTTTTGCTGGCGTTTTAATTCTTTTTCTATTTTTCTTTTTTAGCCATCTATTTTCTCCTCTAACTCATTCTTCAATAGGTCCTATCTCAACTGCCTTAGAGATATAAGCATTAATGGGAAAAACCACTTTTTCAGCGATTCGTTGACTTTGAAGGTTGTGCCCAAAGCGCAAGCAGGTGGAGTTTACCAGTTACATTGGGTGGTGGGAATCATGATTGAATAAGGATTAGCCTTTTGATCGCCTGAAGGCTTGAAAACATCTTCGTCAAGTCTTTTTGGTAATGATCAACCTCAACCTAGGATGGAGTGTGTTTAGGTGGAAGTTGATTCAGTTTAGTTCTTCTTATTTTGTTGCTAATTACTTTCTTACGTAATTTTTCTGTTCTTTTTTATTTTATTAATACTTTTTCTTGTTATATTGTATTTTTATATTCAATATTTTTGTCTCAATTTAAAATTGGCGTTATAAATTTCGTAATATTCTATTTCTAAATCTGTCCTATTCCTTTTCTATCTTTTTATTTTAGAAATATATTTTATGACTGATATCGAAAATTTGATAAAGGAAAAATTTCTGAAGAAATTATAATTAACACTAAGATTACTGGTAGGATGTCTACTAGCAAATTCACTTTAATCAGATTATAAAAATTTAATAAAATAATTGTTAAATAAAGTGAATATAAATAAGGAATACAAATGCTATTATGAAAGAAAGGAATAAAATAATTTTTCTTTTAGGAATCAAAATTGAGCTTTAGATAGCAATTTTATCAGGAAATATTGCAAAAATTAAAAACAATTGAAAAACAGATAAATATATATTAAGCATATTGTTTACATTGTTTGCCCAGAAAAACATTATTGTATTTAAAAATATCAGACCCCATCTTAAAAAGATTCCATAAAGCAACACGACCAATTGCTACCTCATTTTTCGAACGTTCCCAATCATATTTCAGCAGCAGTTCTAGGTATTGACTGAGCTTTTGTGACTTTTTCCTCGAGTAATCAAAATCAATTAAAAGATCCCAAATATGTCCATCATTCATGTAATACTCATTAATATATTTTACATTCATGTCAGAGCCATATGGGTTGATTTGTGATTTAAGTTACTAACTGCAGATTTCCTATTTTTCCATCTAGTAAATCAACAATTATCAACTTTATACTTTTCTCCATTCAGCTCTTTCCTTAGTAATATAATCAAGCTGATTTTTCTTACTATTGTTAACAAACACTAAAATAGCGCTCAAGATAGCCCCTCATCCCCGCACCGCTAAGTAGACTAATAATCTGCCCTATTTCCACTTTTTCAACCTCGCTTTCAAAGTTAATTAATCCCAACTGTTCGAAATTCTCGAACAGTTTAACTCTCAATTTCTAATCCCCCACTCACTCTTCAGCAAGCCGTATTTCAAATCATCACAGCGATTGCCTTGGGCATCTTTGCGGTCTCTTATGCGAGCTTCAAGGGTGAAACCAAGCTTCTCAGCGACTCGTTGACTTTGGACATTGTAGCCAAAGCAAGACAATTCTATCTTGTGAAGACCCAATTCTTTAAAAGCTAGGTCAATCAAGGCACGCGCCGCTTCTGGAACATAACCTCGGCCCCAATAGTCTGGGTGCAAGGTATAGCCAATCTCCAGCACATCATCTTCGTGGCGATGGGGGAAATCGACAGAACCAATGATTGTATCAGTCCCTTTGACCACAATTCCATAGCCAGCTGGGAGATTATCCTTTTGATTGCGCTCAGGAAGGATATGCTCTAGATAATAAATCTCATCTTCCAAGGTCTTGACAGGTGGAAAACCCTGCTGGGTAAGAGACTTCTGGACGACTGGCATAGTCAAAGATATCCTCAGCATCCGCCACTGTACGGACTCGTAAGACCAGACGCTCCGTTTCGATTTGTTCTGGCAGTTCAGCTCTTGTCATTCTTCTTCCTCGCTTTCTTGATGAAGCTTCCCATGGGATCGACTCGGTCATCTAGATAACGATAAACACGCTGATGGCCGTCCCCCATAAAGTAAGTCGGCGCAAAAGCGGTCATTTTTAAAATGTCCCTTGTCATCCAAGAGTTCTGGATCAGCAAGTCGCTCGAGAATCTTAGCAAAGATATGGCAGATGCCATCTTCCTCGATAATCCGATCTACCTGACAATCCAAAACGACTGGACAAGCCTCCAAAATGGGGTGCCTGAGTCAGCTCAGAAATCTCGTAGTCAAGCCCCAGGTGTTTTCAATTTCTCCCGATGGCTGATAAAAGCCAGCCTGCTCCATCTCAAGCATGAGGGTTTTCATCAGGGATGTTTACAGTGAACTGTTGATAATGCTTTAATCTGGTCAGCTGCATTTTCCTCAGCACCAACACCGATGACCAGCCAATCTCCCAGGCTATAAGAGGAACTGCAGGTCGTGATATTGTGCCCAAAGTTCTGGTCCTGATAGCCCCAAGATGAAGATAGGGAAAACCATAGTAGAGCTTTACTGGTGTTAAAAGATTGTTTCATGACAACCTCCTTTGGCTAGGGGGTGTAAAGAAAAATCGTCCCTGCCATCAATCATGACAGGGACGAATGTGTTTGATCCGCGGTACCACTCCAATTTCGGGCAGCTGCTCGCAACTTATGTCTTTAAAACAAAAGACATTATTATTTTCATTTTCATCCATTAGCAACCAGTTTTGACACATTTGTGGACTCTCAGCACCGCCACTTTCTGTAAAATGTGAGACTCAAAACACCTCTAATGGCTATATTTTTAACAAGTTTTTGACGGAAAAAGCAAGGAACAAGAAAGATTACTTGAACTTAATGCCGTTTTCTTTTTAATTTCTTGATGGTAGCTGGACCAATTCCTTTCAAGGCAAGGAGTTCTTTTCTGTCCAGTTTTTGAAATCAGCTGCAGACTTGATCCTTCATCGTAGAAAGTCTTAGCGCGGTCAACTGAAAAGTCCACCTAGGTTTGCTGCGAAATCTTCTACAGAAGTAGCAACTTTTTGATGCTTGTTCTTTGGTTGCTTTCTACAGTTTTTTTCAACCTTTTTAGAGACAGCTTTTACCTGCATCGCTTGCTTTTTTTCAGCGTGTTTTCACAACTTTTTTGTTTCTTCGACAACCTTGTTTACAGTGTTTGAAAAATGCACCTGAGCGACGAAGGCTGTTTCTCAATTGTTTTTACGTTGGAGTGTCTTTGACATGATAAAAATCCTTTTCAATAAAAAATCCCTGTGGCTGAACAAGGATTGAATCTCTATGGTTTTATTGTATCAACTTTCTTTAGGAATTGCAAGGCTTGATATTCTGGAAATATAGGAGATATATGGGAAATTTCACCGTAGAATGATAGGCGATAATAGAAGAAAAGTGAAAAATATGGTATAATGAAACGATAGATTTTTGAATAGGAATACAATCATGTTTGGATTTTTAAAAAAAGATAAAGCAACAGAAACCCCGACAATGGTGCCAGATCACATCGGTGTGATCATGGATGGGAATGGCCGTTGGGCTAAAAAACGGATGCAACCGAGAGTCTTTGGCCATAAGGCTGGAATGGATGCTTTGAGAAAGGTAGCGATTGCTGCTAGTGATATGGGCGTCAAAGCCTTGACAGTCTATGCCTTTTTCAACTGAAAACTGGACCCGTCCAGATCAGGAAGTCAAATTTATCATGAACCTGCCAGTTGAATTCTATGATAAGTTTGTTCCTGAATTGCATCAGAAGAACATGAAGATTCAAATGATTGGGGAGACTGATCGTTTGCCGAAGCAGACTTTTGATGCCTTGAAAAAGGCAGAAGAGCTGACTAAGTTAAATACAGGATTTGATTCTCAATTTTGCCCTTAATTATGGCGGACGAGCTGAGATTACATAGCTGTCAAGCTGATTGCACAGGATGTTTTAGATGCTAAAATCAACCCTGGTGGTATCACAGAAGAGTTGATTGGAGAATACCTCTTTACGGGGCGTTTGCCGAAAACTTTTGCGTGACCCGGACTTTGATTATTCGAACTCAGTGGGGAGCTTCGTTTGAGTAATTTCTTGCCTTGGCAGGCTGCTTATAGCGAGCTCTATTTCACGGATGTCTTGTGGCCTGACTTTGATGAGGAAGCCTTGAAAGAAGCTATCATCGAGTACAATCGTCGCAACTGTCGCTTTGGAGGAGTGTAGGAGATATTATGATAAAGGATTTACAAAAGAGAACTCTCTTTTGCTATCTTTTAGCTTTGGTTATCTTTATACCAATCTTAGCGATTGGGGATTATGGCTCCAGATTGTCATGGGGACTTGTGGCTATGTTGGGAGTCCATGAGTTGCTTCGCATGAAGGGGTTAAATACCATGACACCTGAAGGACTCTTGACCTTTACTAGCAACCTTTTTTTCTAACCATTCCTTTGGAAAAACTACTTGAAGTTTTTGCCTGTAGATGGGAAACGTTGTTGCTTATAGTGTCGTGATTCTCATTTTGCTGGGAGCAACGGCTTTATGCAAGAACTATACCATTGAGGATGCTGTTTTTCCGATTGCCATGAGCTTTTTATGTTGGCTTTGGCTTTAATGCTTTGGTCGATGCTCGTATTGCAGGTTTGGATAAGGCCCTTTTGGGACTGTGTATGGTCTGGGCAACTGATAGTGGTGCTTATCTGGTAGGGATGAAGTTTGGTAAGAGAAAAGCTAGCTCCGAGAGTTTCCCTAACAAGACCATAGAGGGTGCTATGGGAGGTATCTTGGCTGCTATGCTAGTGACTTTGATCTTTATGCTAGTTGATAGCACTGTCGCTTTACCTTATGGGATTTACAAAATGATGGTCTTTGCTATTTTCTTTAGTCTAGCCGGTCAGTTGGGGGATTTGATTGAAAGTGCCATGAAACGACACTTTGGTGTCAAAGATTCAGGCAAGTTTATCCCTGGTCATGGTGGGGGTACTGGATCGTTTTGACTGTATGCTAGTCGTTTTTCCTGATTATGCATCTCTTTGGCTTATTTTTAAGGAAAGGTAAATAGAAATTAAATGATAGGATTACTAACATTTATCCTTGTTTTTTTGGGAATTATCGTGGTAGTTCACGAGTTCGGACATTTTTTACTTGCCAAGAAGTCCGGGCATTCTACGTTCGTGAATTTGCCATTGGAATGGGTCCCAAAATCTTTGCCCATATCGGGAAAAGATGGGACTGCTTATACTATTCGTCTCCTGCCACTGGGTGGTTACGTTCGTATGGCAGGTTGGGGTGAAGATACGACAGAGATTAAGACTGGAACCCCTGCAAGTCTAACATTGGCAGCGGATGGTAAGGTCAAGCGTATCAATCTCTCTGGGAAAAAGGTTGACCAGACTGCTTTACCCACGCAGGTTACTCAGTTTGATTTTGAGGATAAACTCTTTATTAGAGGCTTGGTCTTAGAAGAGGAGAAGACTTTCTCAGTTGACCATGATGCGACCATCGTGGAAGCTGATGGAACGGAAGTTCGTATCGCTCCCCTAGACGTCCAATATCAAAATGCGACTGTCTGGGGCAAATTGATTACCAACTTTGCTGGTCCTATGAATAACTTTATCCTAGGAGTTATCGTCTTCTGGATTTTGATTTTCATGCAAGGTGGCGTTCGTGATACGCAAACGAACAATTTCAGTATTATTCCAGATAGCGCTTTGGCTAAGGTTGGAGTTGAAAATACGGCCCAAATCACTAAGGTCGGAAGTTATGAGATTTCAAACTGGTCAGATCTGATCCAGGCGGTCGATGCAGAAACCAAGGACAAAAAAGCTCCTGTTTTGGATGTGACGGTTTCTGAAAATGGCACTGAAAAACAAGTGAGTGTGACCCTGAGGAAAGCCAAGGGCGTTATATCTTGGGTGTCCAGCCGAGACTCAAATCAGATATCTGGTCTATGTTTATGGGTGGATTTACAACTGCAGCTGATTCAGCTTTGCGAATCCTCAATGCTTTGAAAAGCTTGATCTTCCAACCGGATTTGAATAAAGCTAGGGTGGTCCTGTTGCTATCTTTTAAGGCAAGTAGCGATGCTCCAAGAACGGACTGGAAAAATGTCTTGTACTTCTTGGCTATGATTTCCATCAATATCGGAATTTTCAATCTGATTCCAATCTCCTGCGCTCGACGGTGGAAAAATCGTGCTTAATATCATCGAGGCTATTCGCCGCAAAACCACTAAAACAAGAAATTGAAACCTATGTCACTCTGGTCGGAGTTGTCATTATGGTCGTCTTTGATGCTCGCCGTGACATGGAACGACATCATGCGTACCTTCTTTTAAGAAATAGAGGAGTCATTATGAAACAAAGTAAAATGTTTATCCCAACGCTTCGCGAAAATGCCAAGCGATGCTCAAGTTATCAGTCACGCCCTTATGTTGCGTGCTGGTTATGTTCGTCAAGTATCAGCAGGTGTTTACTCACCTACCACTTGCTAACCGTGTTATCGAAAAAGCTAAGAAATATCATGCGTCAAGAGTTTGACAAGATGGGTGCGGTTGAGATGTTGGCTCCAGCCCTTCTCAGTGCTGACCTTTGGCTGAATCCGGTCGTTATGAAACCCTACGGTGAGGACTTAGCCAAATTGAAAAAAATCGTGAGAAGTCAGACTTTATCTTGGGGCCAACTCACGAAGAAACTTTCACAGCTATTGTCCGTGATTCTGTTAAGTCTTACAAGCAATTGCCACTGAAACTTATACCAAATCCAGCCCTAAATACCGTGATGAAAAACGTCCACGTAATGGACTTCTTCGTACGCGTGAATTTCATCATGAAAGATGGTTATAGTTTCCATGCTAACTATGATAGCTTGATGTGACCCTATGATGAGTATAAGGCAGCTTATGAGCGTATTTTCACCGCAGTGGTTTGGACTTCAAAGCCATCATCGGTGACGGTGGAGCTATGGGTGGTAAGGATAGCCAAGAATTTATGGCCATCACACCTGCTCGTACAGATCTTGACCGTTGGGTTGTTTTAGACAAGTCCGTTGCATCATTTGACGAGATTCCCTGCAGAAGTGCAAGAAGAAATCAAGGCAGAATTGCTGAAATGGATGGTTTTCTGGTGAAGATACCATTGCCTCACTCAGTGAATCAAGCTATGCAGCTAACTTGGAAATGGCAACCAACGAGTACAAACCAAGCAATCGTGTTGTGACTGAAGATGAAGTGGCTTTCGCGTGGAAACACCAGGTGTCAAATCGATTGATGAAGTCGCAGCCTTCTTGAATGTCTCTGAAGAGCAAACAATCAAGACCTTGGTTTATATCGCAGATGAGGAGCCAGTTGTGGACTTACTCGTTGGCAATGACCAGCTCAATGAAGTCAAATTGAAAAACTACCTTGGAGCAGATTTCTTGGAACCTGCAACTGAGGCAGAAGTGAAAGAATTGTTGGGAGCGGACTTTGGTTCTCTTGGCCCAGTAAATCTTCCAGAAAATGTTAAGATTATCGCTGACCGCAAGGTACAAGATAGCCGCAATGCTGTTGTTGGTGCCAACGAAGATGGCTACCACTTGACTGGTGTAAACCCAGGTCGTGACTTCACTGCCGAGTATGTGGATATCCGTGAAGTTCGTGAAGGTGAAATTTCTCCAGACGGACAAGGTGTTCTCAACTTTGCGCGTGGTATCGAGATTGGTCACATCTTTAAACTGGGTACTCGTTACTCAGCAAGTATGGGAGCAGATGTCTTGGATGAAAATGGCCGTGCTGTGCCAATCATCATGGGTTGCTACGGTATCGGTGTCAGCCGTCTCCTTTCAGCAGTTATGGAGCAACACGCTCGCCTCTTTGTTAACAAAACTCCAAAAGGTGAATACCGTTACGCTTGGGGAATCAACTTCCCTAAAGAATTGGCACCATTTGATGTACACTTGATTCCAGTTAATGTCAAGGATGAAGCAAGTCTTGAATTGACTAATCGTATCGAAGAAGCCTTGGTCAACAAAGGCTACGAAGTCTTGACAGATGACCGTAACGAACGTGTCGGAGTTAAATTCAGCGATAGCGACTTGATTGGTCTTCCAATTCGTATCACTGTTGGTAAGAAAGCAGCTGACGGTATCGTAGAAGTGAAGATCAAGGCGACAGGAGATACAATCGAAGTTCACGCAGATAACTTGCTTGAAACTCTTGAAATCCTAACAAATAAATAAAATCTATAATCAGAAGAAAAACAAGACAAAAATGTAACTAGTTTTTGCCTTGTTTTTTTCTGTATAATGAGAGAAAGAAGTCTCAATGAAAATCAAAGAGCAAACTAGCAAACTAGTCAGCAGGTTGCTCAAAAACACCGTTTTTGAGGTTGTGGATAGAACTGACGAAGTCAGTAACACATATACGGCAAGGCGACGTTGACGCGGTTTGAATTTGATTTTCGAAGAGTATAAACATTAAAAAGCGTAAAAAGAGTAGTACTATGCTAAAATTTCCAAAGGATTTTGTCTGGGGTTCCTCAACTTCTGGGCCGCAGACAGAAGGACGAGTGCCTGGTGATGGCAAGGGAGATAATCTCTGGGATTATTGGTTTCAAGTAGAGCCAAATCGTTACTACAATGGTATTGGACCAGACAAAACGTCGACCTTCTATGAAAACTGGGAAAAGGATATCGAACTCTTGTTAGAAACTGGCCACACAGCCTTTCGAACTTCTATCCAGTGGTCTCGTATTTTCCCACAGGGCCGTGGGGAAGTCAACCCTCAAGGTGTGGCTTTCTACCGTCAGGTCTTTGAAGCTATTAAGGCCAAGGAATCCGTCTCTTAGTCAATCTTTATCACTTTGACCTGCCTTTTGCCCTTCAAGAAGATGGCGATGGTTGGGAAAATAAAGCAACTATTAAGGCCTATGAAGACTATGCTCGTTTCTGTTTTGAGACCTACGGAGACTTGGTTGACCAGTGGATTACCTTCAATGAACCAATCGTTCCTGTAGAGTTTGGCTATTTCTATGATGCCCATTATCCCTCATAAGGTAGATGCCAAAGCTGCAGTTCAGGTGCCTATCAACACTCAACTGGCCAGCACTCTTGCGGTGAAGGCTTGCCATGAGGTCTTACCTAGTTCTAAGATTGGAATTGTCCTCAAACTTGACACCAGCCTATCCACGTAGCCAGCATCCTGCGGATGTCAAGCTCGCACGCATTGCTGATCTATTTCAAGCTCAATCTTTCCTAGATCCATCTGTCTTGGGAACTTATCCAGAAGAATTGGTGGAAATTTTGGCTGAGCATGACTTTGCTGCCAGATTCTACAGCTGAGGAGTTGGAACTTATTCGCGAGCACACAGTAGATTTCCTTGGGAGTCAACTACTACCAACCCTTTGCGTGTCATGGCGCCACGTTTTGCTAAGCATCCTGACAGTCCCGCTCTTGCCAGAGCATTTCTATGAACCTTATGTCATGCCTGGTCGTAAGATCAATCCGCACCGTGGCTGGGAAATCTATGAACAAGGAATCTATCATATTGCTCAAAATATCAAGGAAAACTATGGCAATATCGAGTGGATGTTGACAGAGAATGGGATGGGCGTTGAAGGTGAAGATAAATTCCGTGAAAATGGCATGATTCAGGATGATTACCGAATCGACTTTGTCAGCATCTGGCTGAAACTTCATCGTGCCATCGAAGACAGATGCTAACTGTAAAGGCTACTTGATCTGGACCTTTATCGACTGCTGGTCATGGCTCAACAGCTATAAAAACCGCTATGGTTTAGTCGAACTTGACTTAGAAACACAAGAACGTCGCTTGAAAAAATCAGGCCATTGGTTCCGTGAATTGAGCCAGCAGAATGGATTTGAGGAGTAAGTGATAGACAATTTAAATCTGTTGAGTATGAGCAGAGATGATAGTTATCATCTCTTGAATATGGGTGTTTAATTACATTTTAGTTACATTTGTTAAGTATTTAACTTTGAAGTTCAAAATATGTTATAATAGCATCCAATATATGTATATGAAAGATGGGAACTGATAAAGTGGATTTCAAGACAGAATTGGGCCAAAGAATTCAAACTCTTCGTGAAAGCAAAGGGCTTAGTAGACAAGCAATCTGTGATTGAAGATCTATTAACGACGCGTCAACTCCAGAGAATTGAAAAGGGTCAGTCTACCAACGATTGCAACAGCAAAGTATATTGCTGAGCAACTAGGGTGTTTCTCTAGACAAGCTAACAGATCAAACTAGTTTAGAATTGCCAGCAGAATATCTGAACCTTAAGTATCAATTGCTGGACTTTATACCATTATGGAGATCAAGATCGTCTTCATCAGCATGAAGAAATTATTGAGAACATTTATGAAAATTATTTTGAAAAGTTTGCCAGAAGAGGAGCAGTTATCTGTTCCAGGTTGCTCAGGCAACTGTTGACATGATCAAGGCTAAAGATCCTTCGTTTGACCCAGGTTTGTTAGATGAGTACTTAGAGCAGGTAATGAAGAAAAATTAAGTCTCAATGATGTGGAGATTATTCAATTGCGCTTACTTTCCTTAGCGCTAGGGAGATTTAATCAGGAAGAATTTATTGATTTACTGAGTAAAGTAATGTTAGCTGTAGCTTTATTTTTCGCTTATCAGAGCTTGAAAAAGTACAAAATACTATTATTTCCGCTGCAGGCGTGTTAGCTCATTATGGGATATACTGAGATGTTGCCGAGATATTGTTAAAGTCTTAAATGATATTATGACAAAGAGACATGATTTTCAGGATAATATTTTTGTTTATGCTTTAAATTGGAAAGTTGCTTTATTTATAAAAGATGATCTAGAAAAAAGCAAAAGATGATTATCAAAAAGTATGCTTGATGGCAGATTTATTATCTGAGGATCTGGTGATGAGAAATATGAAAGAAGAATGGATAGAAGATTTAGGGAAAAAGGGGCTTAATTTTACTGATGTTTAAAAAGAGTGCTTAATTTAAGTTTTGAATTTCTTTTTACAATAGTAAAACAAAAACTCTGTGATATGTTCTAGAGAGTTTTTGTTGTTTAAAATAATGGTTGAACTTGGACATGAATGTCCTCACGCTAAAATCTAGTAATTAGATATACTGTTAACACAGTGAAGAAAAGGAAGAAACAATGTTTTATTTTTCTAAGTTTATTCACATTTTGGAAATAGATTTTTAGACGTGAATGTCCTCACGCTAAAGTCTAGTAATTAGATATACTGTTAACACAGTGAAGAAAGGAAGAAACAATGTTTTATTTTCTAAGTTTATTCACATTTTGAAATAGATTTTTAGACACTGAGATGTCCTCACGCTAAAGTCTAGTAATTAGATATACTGTTAACACAGTAGAAGAAAAGGAAGAAACAATGTTTTTATTTTCTAAGTTTATTCACATTTTGAAATAGATTTTTAGACATGAATGTCCTCACGCTAAAGTCTAGTAATTAGATATACTGTTAACACAGTAGAAGAAAAGGAAGAAACAATGTTTTTATTTTCTAAGTTTATTCACATTTTGGAAATAATAATTTGGACATGAGTCCTTAAATTAATGTATAGAAACTACATAAACTAATAGTACAAAGAAAGGAAGAAGCATAGTCGTTAAAAACAAGTTTTTAGGTGGTGGATAAGGTGATTGGAAAGTAGTATTGATCAGAGCGAGTCTCTTATCTCACTTTTAAAAATCCAACCGAGCAGGATCGATTGGTATCTGTATGGGTGGATGGGGGATTAATAACATTAACAATGATTAGTAGTAAAAGTGAAAAGCAGATTTTATTGGGAACGATTCATGAAAATGCACAAATAGTGATAAAAGAACAACATAAAATGTTGAGGCATGTATATGGTACAATCAAATATTTTATGCAAAAACGAGAAGCTCTGATGAACAGTATGGTTTGTACTGATACACGAATTAAAAATCGAAATTTATTGTCAACATATTTAGTTGGAAGAATAGAGTATTCCGATGAACTTGTTGAAGGAGGAATCTATCATAAAGGTGATATCTTGTTGAAGATTTTATTTTTAGGGATCTCGTATGAATATAGTTGCTTTTGGAGATGTGAGAGTTGTAAAAACCTATTGCAAAAATGGAAGCATTGTCGATTACAATAAACCGATATTATTGATGGAAAGGATGGAGATATGACTTCAGTAGTTATATATGGTGGGCAAGGAAATGTCCAGTTGAAGCATCTATATCAGATGATAAAAACAGAAAAAGGTCAAAAATCTTATTGAGCTTGAAAAAATGATGAAGAATCCTATATGTTGATGCAGGGAATTTTAAGTAAAACAGTAGAACTAAATGATGTTCATGCATCGATGCTTGCGAACTTTCTTTATAATGAATGGTCAACAAATTATGAAGAATTAGTACCAGGTACTGTATTTTTCTGCTCATAGTGCAGGTATTTTTAATGTATTATTAGCTAGTAGAAGTGCAAGCTTCCCAGATCATTATGTGTATTTTGATCAAGAAACGGGCTCAACTGATTAAAGATTTACAATGTAAAGAAGAACTTTGGTTATTAATGACAGAAAAATTTAGATTATTTTTACCAAAAAGTACTAGATCAGTGTTATAAAAAGTAAAATTGGCTATTATAACTGATGAGAACTCAGGTGTGATTGCAATGAATGAGGAAGATAGTGATCTTTTGGAGAGTATTGCTACTTCGGAAAAACAATTATATAAACTGAGAAAATTAGGTGTAAAAAGCACCATATCATACGGAATTTTTAAATCCATTTACTGATCAATATGCAAAGTTAGTAGAGGAATTAAATATCGTACCAAAATGATTCTTATGAATATATTTTTCATTGTGAAAATCTGAATGAAGAACTTTTGTATCAATGGAATAATACTTTTTAATTGGATTATGGAGAAAATTTTAGGGAAAGCAAGGAAGTTAAAGACGTTTCACCAAATAAATTTATTACGAAACAGATGCAAAAATTGAGAAAAAGAGAGGGATTTGGATGAAAGTTGCAATTGTCACTGGAGGACTCGTGGTATTGGAAAGTCAATAACTGAGGAACATATAATGAGGGATATCAAGTAATAGCTGTATATAATAGCAATGATGCGAAAGCGCTTGAATTAACTCAACAGTTACCCAGTTTAGATGTCTGTAAGTGTGATATTTCAGATTCTAAAGCTGTTCAACGAATGGTGAGCAAAATATACCGTACCTATGGTCGTATTGATTGTTTTAGTAAATAACGCCGGTATTATTAGGGATGGGTATTTCTTAATGATGTCAGAAGAAAAATGGATGGATGTCGTCAATATTAATCTAATGGGATTAGTTAATATGAGTAAAGCTGTTCTTAAAAATTATGAAGGCTAAGCGGATACAAGGTAAGGTTATTAATATATCTTCAACTAGCGGTGTAGCTGGCCAGGTGGGACAGGCTAATTATTCAGCGACAAAAAGGAGCAATTGTTTCTGTTACGAAAACTCTGGCAAAAAGAGTTTGCTCAAGATAGAATAAATATTAATTGCGTGAGCCCAGTTTATTGAAACAGATATGACAAGTGAACTACAAAATAAAGAGGAAATTAAAGAACATATTATCCCATTGAAAAAGATTTGGTCGACCAGAAGAGGTTGCATGGGTAGTGGCATTTTTAGCCAGCGAAAAAGCAGATTATATCACAGGATTTTGTAATTGATGGAGGAATGATTAATGATTAATTGGAATGAAGAACGCAAAAGTAATTAAAAACACGCCAGGAGTTGTAGATGAGATTAAAGAAATCTTAATAGATTCTTTTGATGTTGGATATTGATAAAGAACTTATTATGAACGATCAGCCTTTGTTTGGTAGAGGATTAGAACTAGATTCTATTGATGCTTTGGAACTATCTATTGGTATTTCAACAACTTTTGGGGTGGAATTGAATGATGATGATATGGCTGTTTTATCATCTATTAACAAACTTGCAGATTTTTGTGATCGAAAATAGTGAGGATATTATTTGTGAAAAATTAATAGCGAAGAAATTATTCGAATGTTGCCTCATCGCTATCCGTTTTTATTAGTGGACAGAGTTCAAAAAGTATAAAAAGGTATTATTGAGTGCCGTAAAATATTACTATCAATGAACCATATTTTCAAGGTCACTTCCTGATCGTCCAATTGTTCCATGAGTATTAATGATTGAAATGGCGGCGCAGTCATCTGCTTTGCTATATATTTTAGACTCACTTGGAAATGATGGAGTTATTATGAAAGATTTGTCAGGGAGAAGATATTGCGGAAAAGTAGGATACTAGCAAGTGTAAAGAATTTTAAATTTAAAAATAGTGACTCCATGAGATCAGCTCAATATCATTTGTAAATCTCAATCAAAATTAGGGCAACTTTTAGAGATTCATGTTGTTATTCAGGATGAAAATAGAGGTCGCTTCCAGGAAGGATGTTAGTATCAGAAAATGGAAATTAGATTATATTAAGAAAAACTATGGCTCTTTTTGAAGCTTTTAAAAGGAATTGATTTAATTTTAGAAGAAGGTAAGTTCTCATGGTCTTCTGGGACAAATGGTGCTGGAAAAACAACTCTCTTTAATCTCCTAATTCAAAATTTTAAACAGAGCTCAGGAGATATTAGCTGGGAAATTAATGGACGTCCTCTATCCGTGAAAGACTTTTATCGCCATATCGGAATCGTTTTTCAAAGCAATCGTTTGATGACAATTTAACGGTAGAAGAAAACTTGGTATCTAGAGGTGCCTTGTATGGTTTATCAGAGGCTAAGGTCATGGAGAGGATTAGGGAATTACAAAAACTATCTAGATGTTGCATCTATTAAAAACAAGAGATACGGGAGTTTATCGGTGGTCGAGAAACGCAAAGTAGATATCGCTCGTGCTTTACTGCCTAAACCATCATCTTTTTACTGCTGGACGAGCCGACTACTGGTTTAGATCCACAATCTCGACATGATTTTATGGGATGCCATTAATCGGTTGAATAAGAAAGATAATAGACGGTAGTTCTAATTACTCATTACCTTGAAGAAATGGCCGGATGTGATATTCTTTATGTTTTGATTTCTGCAATCTTTATTATTCGGGAGATATTGCCACTTTTATCGAAAAAGCATCTCGACAACTAACTTAAATTTGCTCTTAAAAGAGGACAGTCTGTAAAATCACTGTCAGTATCACACCTATGAACAAATGTCAGTTTTGTCAGAAAGAGAAATTGTTTTAAAATGTTTCTGTTGAAGAAATGATGGAAATTATTTCTGAAAACCAAGATAAGCTCTATTATTGAAGCATTTAATGTTGAATATTCAAACTTGGAGGCGGCTTATTTGAATTTATTAAAAAGAAACGGGAGGAGAAATGAATGTTTGAGCTAATTTCTAGAAATAGGAAAGTATATACACGAGATCGTCTAGCATTTTTATGTCATTCTTATCAGTTATTATCTTAATTTTAGTTTATCAAGTCTTTCTAGGACAAATCCAGATTGATGCAGTTAGAAGAGGCGTTAGGTAGCGATACTGCTTCGAGTGATACTATTAAGATGGTAAACTATTGAGTTTGATATCAGGTTTGACGACTATTATTTCTATGACCAGTGCTTTAGGAGCATTTGGAGTAATGGTTTCAGATAAAGAGAAGAAACTAAGTGAAGATTTCAAGGTTAGTCCCATTTCTAATTTCAAAGTTGAACTATCATATGCTATTTTTGCAATACTGTTTGGGATTATTCTTACCATGTTCTCTTGTGTTTTTGCGATTGGGATTTTTCAATGGTTTTGCTTCCTTGCTGGATTATTCAGCTAAAGACTATCTAACGATTTTTGGAATTATTAGTTTATCAACAGTATTGTCACTTCATTATTCTTCCTATCTTAACTTTTATTCAAACAAGTTCAGCGTTTACCACTTTAAGTACAATAGTTGGAACCTTTATCGGATTTATTTCAGGAGTTTATCTTTCTATCGGATCGGTTGGAGAAACTTTGCAATGTTGCAGACTTGGTTTCCTATGACACAAGTGAATGCACTTTTAAAACAAATGATGATGAAAAATTCAATCGCTCAAGTATTTAATGATGCCCCAAGTTCGGTGATAAATGAATACAAGGAATCTTATGGAGTAATGCAAAATGCAAGGGAATCATCTCTCTAATCAATTTATGTTAGTTTATATTTCAATTATTATTGTTGCACTATTCACGCTCCGCTTTTTATTAAAAAGGTTGAAATGAATAAAGATAGTAAATTGAAGATTTCGAAGCTACTTTTAAAAAGACTATGAAGAAATAGTTGAACTGTATAATAAAAATCAGGTTTATCAATTTTCAAATGGGGTTCCATTATCAGTACGTGATTTAGATTTGACTATGAAAATCAAGGAAGTTTCAAATTTATTTTTGTTAAAGGATCATGATAAATTGATAGGGACGTCAGCCTTCTTCAAATTTATAACACATGAGTGTCTGGACAAAGATAGTAGTTTTAGTGGATACCTTCTAATTGATTCAAAAATCGTAGTGGACAAGCAATATCTTTTCTCTACAAAAATATTTTTAGAGAGGATAACTCAGCTAGGGTTTTTCAAATCTTTATACAGAAATCAGTAAATATAATGTGCCATCATTATCTTTATCAAAGTTAAATGGATTCAAAAGAATATCATGAAACTTATGAAGATTTTTACATCATCGTTCCTTGCGTAGTAATTTTCACTTAAGCTAATGAGGACTGTTTCGAATCTTCAAAATATCATGGGAAAGAGTATGATCTGTCTACATTCAAGATTCTAGATGAAGTGGAAAAATTTTTCTCAGAAAGAAAACTGAAATTAAAAACAATTATTTCTGAAGAAGAGATAGTATTTAGGGTGCAAGATACTGCTACTTTACCATATTACTTGAAAATGGATTTATTTAAACTTGAAATTATGAGTATAGATGATCAGTATATCTTACGGTAGATTTTTCTGTCAGATAGAGTGAGAGAGGTTCGAGTTAAATTTGTAAAATATGGTTTTGTAATTTTAACTAGAGAGAAATCTAGTGTTAAAATTAGAAAACGAAGCAATAAATGTTCTATTCAAGCTGAGTATAGTTACTGAGGACGGTAATATTGACGTTCAACTAGAAAGGTTAAAAATCAGAGTTCACACAAGAATATCATTCTAAAAATACTTTTTCAAATGGATATGACTTTATCAGTCACACCTGATGGCAATCTTATTTTTAGTAGAGAAGGTAGAATTATTTTTGAAGACAGTTTTCTACTATGGTCGTCCGCCAGAAGCTCGTATAAGGGTGAAAGAAGGAGTGGATAATATTAAGATTCAGTTAAAGCATCAAGGGCTTTCTATCACTAAAAATATTGAATTTATTGATAACGAAAGGGTATTTTGTTCTTATCTGTTTAATACTAAGGCTAGGAAGTTTTTCCCAGAACTACTGAAGCAAGGCTTCAAAATACATTGCCAAGAGTACTTGATTGAGAACGCAGGAGTTTATCAAGCTTATACACCGGGGAGTAATCCAATAGAGCATGATGATTTTATTAGAGCGGATGATTTTGAAGAAAAGACATTTAGCTACTATATTCCAGATGAGGAGAAGGAAATTCGTTATACTCCATTTGGAAAAGGTAGTAATCAAATGCAATTTAGGCCTCTTTCTGTTATAGAGAGCACTGATTTAACCTGATTTAGTTTATCATTTCACCATATCTCGAGTTTCCCGAATAGAAAGTGGGATTAATTCAGAAGAGTACGGTCCTCCTCTAAATTATCAAAAAACAACAAGCGAATTGCTAAATTGTGTTCTCCATGCAGGCATAGAAGAAGAGCGTAATTATGGGGGGAAAAGGGTAATAGCTAATAGGAAATATATCCTGCAAACAAATTTTAGTCTTATCCATAATCAACACTTTACTCAAAAGATAATGTTCCATTAGGGTAGTGACTTGTATTCGATTTCGTTTGATTACAAGATTAGAGGAGGGATTGAACAGGTTAGTTGTGGTAGGCGTTTTGCCTATGAAAATAAATCACATATTTTAGAAAAATATAGAAAGGTTGCTGGTGTATGATAGACACCAAGATAGATACTTAGAGTTTTTGCAAAAGAAAGGAATATTTTATTCCTACAGAGAAAATAACAATTTAAAAAGTAAGATGTATATTTACAACAAGATCATCTTATCCTACTAATATAAGTATCACAGAATATAAAAGGAGTGAAGAAAAATGAATACAATTTATGATACATTAAGAACAGACAAAGCATATAAAATTTATGATGGTTTTCCTTTTATGAAAATTGCTGGTGAGGAATATGAAGAAGTTTTAGATACTTTCTACCTAAAAATATCGTATTTGTAGACACAGATACCTGTGGTTATACTTTTTACTGAATGAGGATGGAACAGTATATGACGAAGTGACTTACTATAAGTTTGATGATAAATATTGGCTTGCCAGTCATAAAGAACTAGAAAGTTACTTTGATAATTCTAATTTTGATTACACGCTCACCGAAATTTCTGCAGATTACAAGATGCTTCAAGTAGAAGGATCCGGTGAAATTGCTCAAAAATTCTATGAGTATGATATCTCTACATTGAATTTTCGATCAGGAGTAGAAATGACCTTTGAAAAATCAGAGTGGATATTTAGTCTCGATTTGGTTTTTCAGGAGAGTTTGTTATCAATTTTCTTGACAACAGAAGTATTTTGATGAATTTGTTGAAAAAGTTTTGTATGGTATTCTAAGTATGGAAAAAGAGTTAGATGCTTATCTCACGATTTGAGGTGGAGCACGATTCAAGCTCATTTATCAGCAAGAAAATTATTTCGTTATATGAATTAGGTTATTCTTGGAATTTAGATTTTACCAAAGAAGAATTTAAAGGGCGTGGAAAATTTATTAGAAATGTACATGCACAAATTTTAAGAGCATTGGTTTTTAAAACAGATAAATCAGTAGCGGCAGGAACACGGGTAATTTTCGATAACGAGATTGTAGGTAAAAGTTTGTTGGTCTGCGGATCAGTGTAATTCATTAAATAATTATCTTGGATTAATGATTATCGACAAAGAATATGCTCACGCAGGAGTTACATTTGTTACGGAAAAATGGGGAGCTATTACAAAACCATTTCGAGTCCGTATAAAATCCCAGAAAGTTGGACAAAAGAATGAGTGTATACATTAGTGGAGTTGGAATTGTTTCTTCTCTGGGAAAAACATATGAGGAACACAAGGAAAACCATTTGAATTAAAAGAAGGATCGAAATTCTTATGAAAAATCATGGATTTGTTTTAGAATCTTATACAGGAAAAGTGCAATACGATCCGAAAGTTCCGAAACAATACCAAGACGAAACTAGAAATTTTTAAATTTGTATTCATAGATTTGAAGAAGCATTAGCTTCTTTCAGGTGTTAATTTGAGAACTATAAAAAGTATTGCTGTTTGTTTAGGAACTCATTAGGTGGGAAAGGTTGACAGGACAAGCACTCACCGCTTTGAATCTGGGGATCTCCAAGTAGAGCTGAACCTTAGAAAAACTTCTGTTCATCATATTGTTGATGAGCTGATGGCTTTATCATGGAATTGTGGGTGCATCATATGTAATTTTCTACAGCGATAGTTCCGCTAGTAATAATGCTGTCATCTTAGGGACACAAATTATTACGAAGATGGGAATGGATCTGGCAATTTGTGGGGATGTGATGAATTAGTGATATTTCTTTAGCAGGGTTTACATCTTTGGGAGCTATCAATGTAGAAATGCCTTGTCAACCGTATTCCTCTGGTAAAGGAATCAATCTTGGTGAAGGAGCAGGATTTGTTGTACTTAAAAGAAAAGGCCTTTTAGCTAAATACGGGAAAAATTATTGAGGTTTAATTACTTCCGACGCTTATCATATTACCGCGCCAAAAGCCGACAGGGTGAAGGAGCTGCAAAGTTGCAATTGTTGCTAAAGCTGGATTGAATTCAAAGATATTGATTATATCAATGGGACATGGAACTGGGACACAAGCTAATGATAAGATGGAGAAGAATATGTATACAAAACTTTTCCCTCAAACAACTTTAATTAGCAGTACCAAAGGTCAGACTGGTCATACTTTAGGGGCTGCAGGGATTATTGAGTTAATTAATTGTATAGCTGCTATTGAAGAACAGTACGTGCCAGCAACAAGGAACGTTATTGGAACTGACGATTTTCCCTCAAAATTTTTGTTTACAACAAAAAGAAGAAACACAACATTAAAAAATGTCTTAAATTTCTTTTGCTTTTTGGTGGCACAATAGTGGAGTATTGCTAGCTTCATTGATTCATCGTTAGAAACTTTTCGCACCTGAGAAAGACTTAAGTTAGCCATATTAGGGTCTGCAAAGTTCCCTTCAAAAAGATCATAGTTCATTTGTACAATATGAGGAAGTAGCAAGTGATTTTTAATGATTTTAAAGCTTTGCGTTTCAAGAGTGCAGTTCATCCAAAAGCAATCAATCCAGCTCAATTTAGAAAGATGGACGATTTATCTAAATTAGTGGCTGTGACAACAGCTAAAGCCCTGGAAACGAGCCAGATTAATATGAAGAAAATCGATACATCAAAAGTAGGGATTGTTTTCACTACTCCATCAGGACCGGTGGATGCTGTAGAGGGGATTGAAAAACAGATAACTCACAGAGAGGTTATGCACATGTCAGCATCACGCTTCCCCTTATACAGTTGTGAATGCAGCCGCTGGAATGTTATCTATTATGTTCAAAAATTAAAGGCCCATTATCTGTAATTTCCACAAACGCTGGCGTGCTATTGATGGTATTCAATATAGCAGAGATGATGAAAATGATGGATTGACTATGTATTGTTAGTATCTGCACATCAATGGGATTTGGATATGAGCTTAATGTGGTGGGAGCAACTAGGTTATAACAGTACAGATTATGTGGGTGCTGATTACTGTTCAGTTCAAGTGTATCTCGCCACAAAAACAGGGACAATCCTATTTTGCTAGGTAGTAAACAATTAAAATATAGTAATAAAAACTTTACATGAAATTTCATCTATCTTTCGATCGCTCTTTAAGGAACTTATTTCAAACTTACATTTATCACCAAAAGATATTAAAAGGATTGTTTGGAATGAACGTAAGAAGATCGATAGCTTAGATTATGCATTTCTACAGAAAAATTTCTGAACAATACCAGTTTCAAATCTTGGTCAGGGTCAGTTTAATTTTCTCATCAAATGGGGCTGTGAGAATTGACTTTATTACGAATGCCAATCTATCACAGATATTCAGTCTGCTCTCTTATTCAAAATTTGGAGGCATATCATTTGCAGTGATTGAAAATAGGTGATGTTATGAGTAAAATTTTATTTGCGCCTTTTATGATGAATTTAGAGAAAAGTCAACGATTATCAAAACTAGCAAAGTTTCTGTTTGAACAAGGTCATGAAATTCATGTTATGAGAACGTTATTATTCGTTCCTATTTGATAACGATGCTTATGTAGAACATCAATGTTCGGAAGATATTTATAGTAAAAGTCGCTATGCTTCCTTCTTTTTCGCTTTCGACGGATTTCAACTTTTTATCTGAAGAAGAAATCGAGAGTGTATGTTCAATCGAAAGAGAAATACTTAAAGAAAAATTTGATGCTGTTATAACGGATACCGTTTGAGCATAATTACTAGTTGTAGATTAGAAAAGACACCCCTAATTTGGATCATTTCAGGAGCCACACACATTAATGAAATTGTACAAAATGCAGAAGGTCTTCTCCTAAAGGAAAAATGAAGCGAGGAATAGTCAATTATCTGCTAAATCGGTTGAAAAGTTGATTACTTTCATATTCTGATAATGTTAAGAGTTGGAATAACTACTTGAAAAAGTATCATGATCTCCTTTCAACAATGCTTTGGAATTGTTTTCAGGGTGACTTGAATTTAGTTGCTGATTATTCTCATTTTATGATTTTGCGGATGATTCTTGTTATAAAAGTATTGGACCCTATTTTGATAGACCGAGTGGGCTTTTTGTAACCATACTGAAAAGGAAATGAAAATCTTGCTTAGTTTTGAACATCATTTAAAAACTTCGTGGGTAGAAGAATTTTTACAAACCTTACCAACAAACTATCAGTATGTATTAACAACTTGTGGTGAGCAACTTAAAATCTATAGGATCTCTACATTGAAGTTAGTAGACTTTGTTGATTTTGGAAACAATAAGTCAAGATATTAAGTTTGCAACACTCATGGGGACAAGCAACAGTCTATGCGATGGCTTCTGCAGGGATTCCTTTTACTGGTATTCCGTTCTTCAATGAACAATTTTGGAATATCAAGAAATTTAGTGGATGTGCCTACTTAGTTAAAGATTCAAATAGTGTAAACATTCAAGAAGTTATGAATTATTTTGAACAGCACTATTCCATGTTCAAAGATAATATAGTACAATTAAGTCGTAATATTAAATGTGAATGAGAATCATTGAAAAAGCTGAGGTTGAAATTGAGAAATTTGTTAGAAAACAGAGAACTATGACTATGTCATTGTATATAAAAACAAAAATTTCAATTTCAAAAATATCTTATCTCGGGTGACAGACTTGCAAGATATCATCAGGCAAGTAGGGATGAAACAAAGGTAAAGTTGTTATCTGGAAGCTACTTTGTTTACAGATGTTTAAAGTTGTTGGGTTATTCGGAGAAATTGCTCAGAAGGCATTTTCTGAAAAAGTTGTTATTTGATTGAGTTGCCAGAAGGTAATATCAGCTATTCAAATTCGGGTGATTACTGCATGTTGGATATACTGGTTGGTGATGTAACTGGAGTAGATATTGAAGTCGCTTAGATAGACCTGAGAGCACTTATCGAAAATTTCTGAAAACAATCAATGAAGAGAAAGAAAACTTGAAAGATTGTTTTTATCAAAAATGGTTAGAAAAAGAAATCAAATATAAGCAATCTAAAAATCAATGATATTAACTATTTCGCTTTTGGAAAATTATATATGTGGTTATGCATTTAATAATAAAAATGAAGTGAAAACCTTATACAATTATTGGATACAAATTTAAATAAGTTGAATTAATGACGATCCAAAAATAACAATCATCCCTAACCTATCACTAAAAAGTAGTAGGTTTTTCTTAATCCTTTCTTAACTAGACCAATTTTGATATTTTGAAGGTTGATAAACAGAAAAAGCATTGTATACTGACTCCGCTGATAATTTTTCTATCGAACTCAGACTAGACCAATGTTTATAAAATTGGCTAAGAAAATAAGGGAACCCAAGCACAGATACTCTATTTTCTTTCATTTTTATAGAAGGAGAAAGCACAGCTTGTCTCGTGCCGTATACTACTGTGTGTGGAATTGTTGGTGTTGTTGGAAATACAAATGCAACGGATATTTTGATTCAAGGGCTTGAAAAGCTCGAATACCGTGGTTATGATTCTGCGGGGATTTTTGTCCTAGGTGGTGCTGAAAACCATTTGGTGAAAGCGGTTGGTCGTATTGCGGAATTGTCTGCCAAAACGGCTGGTGCGAGGGAACAACTGGTATCGGACACTCGTTGCACCACGGGAAACCAACGGAGGACAATGCTCACCCATGCACCGCTCTGAGACAGGACGTTTTGCTTTGCACAATGGTGTGATTGAAAACTCATCTCGAAATCAAAGAAGAATACCTGGCAGGTCACCACTCTGGGACAAGGGATACTGAAATCGCTGTTCACTTGATTGGAAAATTTGCGGAAGAAGACGGCTTGTCAGTACTTGAAGCCTTCAAAAAAGCCCTTCACATCATCCGTGGTTCTTATGCCTTTGCCTTGATTGACTCTGAAAATCCAGATGTCATCTATGTGGCTATGAACAATCACCACTTTTGATTGGTCTTGGTGATGGCTATACATGGTTCGCTCAGATGCTATGGCGCTATGATTCGTGAGACCAACCAATATATGGAACCATGACCAAGAGTTGGTAATTGTGAAAGCTGATAGCGTTGAAGTGCAAGACTACGATGGCAACAGCCGTGAGCGTGCTAGCTATACTGCTGAGCTTGACTTGTCTGATATCGGAAAGGGAACTTATCCTTACTACATGATCAAGGAAAACTCGATGAGCAAACCAACGGTGATGCGTAAGCTGATCCAAGCTCCACACAGATGAAGCTGGTCAAGTAGTCCTAGACTCAGCTCATCATCAAGGCTGTTCAAGACGCAGACGCATCTACATTCTTGCAGCTGGAAACCTCTTACCATGCTGGATTTGCTTCTAAGAAGATGTTGGAAGAATTGACGGATACACCAGTTGAACTGGGCATCTCCTCTGAGTGGGGTTATGGGATGCCACTTCTCAGCCAGAAACCACTCTTCATCTTTATCAGTCAATCTGGTGAAACAGCTGACAGCCGTCAGGTTTTGGTTAAGGCCAATGAAATGGGAATCCCAAGCTTGACAGTGACAAACGTCAGGATCAACCTTTCACGTGAAGCCAACCATACTATGCTGTTTCATGAGATCCTGAAATCATGTGAAGCTCAACCAGCTTATACTGCGCAAATCGCAGCCCTGCCTTCCTTGCAAAAGCAGTCGGTGAAGCAAATGGCAATGAAAAAGCCAAGGCTTTTGACCTGGTTCACGAATTGTCTATCGTAGCTCAGTCTATCGAATCAACCCTTTCAGAGAAAGAACTGATTGAAAATAAGGTTCGTGATCTTCTTGAAACAACACGCAACGCCTTTTATATCGGACGTGGTCAAGATTACTATGTAGCCATGGAAGCCAGTCTCAAGCTCAAAGAGATTTCTTACATCCAATGTGAAGGTTTTGCGGCTGGAGAGCTCAAGCACGGAACCATTGCCTTGATTGAGGATGGAACACCTGTTTTGGCCCTCTTGTCTGACCCAATTCTTGCCAACCACACTCGCGGAAATATCCAAGAAGTGGCAGCGCGTGGAGCTAAGGTCCTTACTATCGCAGAAGAAAATGTTGCCAAAGATACAGACGATATCGTTCCTACAACGGTCCACCCTTACCTCTCACCAATCTCAATGGTGGTACCAACCCAATTGATCGCTTACTTTGCAACTCTCCACCGTGGACTTGATGTAGACAAACCACGGAACCTTGCTAAACTGTAACAGTAGAATATCTGAGAAAGTCTAGTTAATCTAGACTTTTTTAATAAGCAAATTGTTGTATTATAACTAATATGATAAAATTCCAAAATAAACTTAATAATGAAACGAGGAAATCAGTATGGTAGAATTAGGAATTTCAACATTTGGTGAAACAACAGCCTTAAATGGGACTGGACAAGTATATAGTCATGATGAACGAATCCGTCAGTTGGTGGCAGAGATAGAGTTAGCTGATAAGGTTGGTTTGATGTATGGCATTGGGGAGCATCATCGGGAGGACTTTGCGGTATCAGCGCCAGAGATTGTGCCCTTTGCAGCTGTGCGTGAATACCAAGAAGATCCGTTTGACCAGTGCTGTCAGCATCCTCTCGAGCATGGATCCCATCCGTTTGTTCCAACAATATGCCACCATCGACGCCCTTTCAAACGGTCGCGGAGATTATGGCTGGGCGTGGTTCATTCACCGAGTCTTTTCCTCTGTTTTGGCTATGACTTCGAAAGACTATGAAGCTCTCTCTTGATGAAAAATTGGACCTGCTTCAGCTGGCAGAAATGAAAACACCAAGGTGAACTGGCGGAGACTGACACAAAGCATTGCTGGAAAAGAAGTCATCCACGTCCAGTTCAGGAAAAATTGCCATTGTGGGTGGCGACAGGTGGTCGTAGAGTCAACAGTGAAGATTGCTCCGCTGGTTTACCGATTGTCTAGTGCGATTATCGGTGGGAACTCGCTATTTTTAAAAAATTGATTCAGGCTTATCGAGATTGAAGTGAATCCGGTCATGTTGACAAAGACCTGAAAGTGGGCGCTCATCTGGGGCTGGATTGCTGAAGATGGCGAGCAGGCAGTGAAAGATTATTTCCATCCGACCAAGCAAGTGGTGGATGCCATTTCAAAGACCGACCACACTGGCAGGAATGCGTTATGAGCAATATTTGGGCAAGTTGGTCCAAATGGCGCTATGTTTGTGGGAAATCCGACCAGTAGCAGAAAAGTTGATCCGCATGATTGAAGATTTAGACTTGGATCGCTTTATGTTGCACCTATCACTTGGTTCTATGCCACATGATCAAGTTCTCAAAGCTATTGAACTTTTTGAACGCAAGTCGCACCAAAAGTGCGTGCTTACTTTGCCATGAAAAGAAGGGTTATAAAAATCCAATCAAAATTGATAAAATCTATATACCCGTCTCGATCTTTTAAAATTAGAAATAAAAGAAACCTGGAAAGCCAATAAAACAAGCTTTTCGGAGCTTTTTATATATGAGACAAGTGAATTAATCTTTGTTGAAAATAAAGATACTCCCTAGATGATACTCATTTTAGGACAAGCCCACAAAAAGCATCAAGGCTGACAGAGCAATAAAGGCTAGGGTTGCTAGACCACGTTGCCTGGCTGCAAATCTTCCGTTCGCCTAGAACTGGGAAGACGATAGCTGTAGTGCGCCACCGACAGCTCCACCTACGTGTCCAGCAAGGCAATCACTCATGCATTAAAAATACTCCACTAGGTTGATGACCAAAGAGGGAGGTAAGATTGACCAAGCTGTTGAAGATAGGGGGCGTGAGTACAACGGAGAACGACAATAGAAGCGAACATCCCAGAGTGCTGAAGCACCAGCAGTAAGGCATTGGGACTAAAAACGAGGACAAGAGATTCCCATCATGCCTGATAGAAGGTAGATAAAGAAAAACTGTTTAGAGCCAAAGATTTGTTCCATCTGACGTCCAGAAGTAAAGGGATAGCATATTGATTCATGCTCCAAGCCAATGTGGACAAAGGTTGCGTGAGAATAGGCGCCAGATTTGTTCAGGAAACGGCCTTGATAGCAGGGGACAAGCACAGCCCGAATTTATCAAAGGTGGCTGCGCTTGTAATTGAAAACCACTAGTTAGAAAACATGAGTATAAAAACTAGGGTTGTCACGAGTGAAAAGAAGCTCGTGGCAGGTATACCGACGATCAATTTCTTTCATAGATGAGTACCTCCTCAACGGAATATCGTGTGGATCAGGCTGGAAGTCCTGAATCTGACAAGGATAAAGTGTGCTGATGGTGTGACCAGTAAAAATGCTCCAAGTAGCGGTCGTGTAGCCACCACCGTAACCAACTCGATAGCTGTGAAGTGTTGGAAAGCTAAACCGGAACATGGATCAAGTCAATCTGAGACGGCTCAAAGACAATAGCTTCCCCTGAGGTTCAAGGAGACTAAAAGGAATTTTTTCAAGTTTCTCTGTCTATATAGCTACTCAGGTCCATTTTTCCCTTGTGGATAAAAGTTTTGGGAAATGAGAATCGTCTTCCCCATCTTTTTGAGCTTGTTCGATGAGTTCAGCTGTCTGAAATTCATGTGGAGGAAACAGTGCAAGTAGCTTGATGGTTTCTTGCTTCCTTATAAAAAGGATGTTGAAAGAACTGCTCTGTCAGAGCAATCGTTCATGCTCTGCTTTTCTTCCTTGGATAGAGACTTATTCCTTGCAAGACCTTGGCTTGGTGTCCTTTTTCTTCATAGTTTACCCGCAGCTTTGGCTAAAGCTTTGATTGGCTATTTCGACAATTTATTGTGCCAGGAGCTTTCTCTCAGGGACTCATCTGTGGATGGTAGCATAGGGGCTATCAATTCCAGCCGTTCACACTGGCGAACCCGGGAGAGAAGATAACCGTGTCTCTGTCATGGCAGGTTCGATGTCGATTAGTTCAATGCCTCGTTTCATCAAAGAAGGCCTACCAATTCTCAAGCATCTTAGGGTTGTTTTCGACTCTCCGGGTAAATAGCCTCCCCTGCTGGAGTCGCGACCTCCACATCTAGACGCAGCCGCGACACCTCAATGATAGCAGTTTGACACGTTTTTGAACCCAAGGAGGTCGCCGTGTGTGGAGAGCCTCTCGAATGGTTCCATGTAAGCAGCCGCATCAGCGACACATTATTGGTTGTACCAGCTTGAAAAACACCGAGACGACAGCCTCGATAGGATCAGATATTACGGCTGACAACTGATTGACTATCAATAAAATAGCTAGCTGAAAACCACAGAATATCATGCAGGCAGCGTGTCCAATTCTCATCTCAAAGCGAATTCAACTCACATGTTCATGGGGAGGAAGTGAGCTATCAATTCAACCTTTGTCATGAACATGAAGTCCATAGGAATTGGTCAGGCAACCAGTCGCCAAAAGCATCATCTTCAGTACAGGATACTCGCCTGCCTCATTTTCTTCTTGCATGAAAGAGAAAGAGGAGGCTGTTTTTTGGTTGTTTTTCTAAAGCACGTTCGAGACTTGCAATGGTCATAGAAAGTCGTGCCCACAAGCATGCATGCGGTCTTGGTGCGTTAGAGAGAGCAAAAGGAAGACCTGTTTGTTCAACTATCAGAAGAACAACGTCTGCCAACCAATGGTATTGGTTCTGGCTGACTTCCTGCAGGCAACCAAAATTACCCATTGAACTGTGGAACAAAACCTTACTAGCTGTTAATTTCAATAACATTGAGTAAATATGTGAGTCTTTGAATTCTTCTAAACCAATTCAGGAATTTGTGAAGATCGCGTCGAGTCGGAAATCTACATAAAGCACTCCTTCTACGAGAGGAGAAAGAGGCCGGTTACTCAGCTTCGTTACTAAATGTGAAGCGCATCTTCTAGTGCTGCTTTTTGTCATTTGGCTATCGATTTCTTTTGATAACACGAGCTGGGACAAACACCACAACATTTTCTGAACATCTTGAGTGACGATGGGCCTCTGCTGCAACAACAGAACTGCTACCGATTTGAACACCCTACAACCATAAAGTGTTAGTAATCGAGAAGACACAATTATACACAGTTTCATAACTATTACTATACCCAGCACCCAACCAACGCAAATATTTTAGTTTCAGACACATAAGGTCCGCCTTGGTGAATAATTGAAGCTCCCCATATCAATCATGGAAAAGCCAGCACTGATTTCTTGAAAGCACCGATATTGATAACAGCAATTCCATCATGATAACAGCATTGTCACTAATCCTTGAACTTTGGTCACGGATTGATAGCGCCTGGCTCCTGGATACTTATACTGATATCACGTTTCATCAAGGAGAGGCACAGCTGACAGAGCAACTTTAAGTTCAACAACATAGTCCTTGTTTTCTGTTATCCATCAAGAAGTGGAGCGACATCTTTCCAGTCTCCAAAGAGAAATATTCCCTGCAAGCTTGATAACAGAATAGGATAGCTCCGCAAGCTGTCCTCAGCGTCACTTTACACTTTGTCTTTTTTTCAGCATTTGGTGATAAATTGACAATTTCTTGAGTATCCATTTTGTAGCAGTCATAGGTGTCTCTCACTCTTTGTAATGTTTATTTATTCTATATCAGGCTTCAATTTGAAGCCTTAAGGAAAGAAAGAAGTTAATTCTTTGGATTAGATTCTTCAATTACAAAGAAAATCATAGAAATGATAATCAAAATCATGGCTAGTACCAAGAAACAACCAGAAACTTAAGAATGAGGATAAAGAGAGGAGAGGTTCACACACCACCACCACCAACAAACGAGACGGCCTCATCGATAGGGAGATGACACACCACATATATTGAAAATTAAATATATATATTACACCAGAATACTGCTTAGAAGCAGATAATGTACAGATATATAATTATAAAATGAGACAATAGAATAAAACCTCACAAACCGCGACGAGACCTCCCAAGATTCCCATGACCTGATGAATACTGAGTGTATGTTTATATTAACTGACTAATATTACGTTATTGAACCAGAGCTACATATTCACATATGATTATATTGTTTGATGAGGAAGAAGATGCTTTTGTGTAGACTTTCCTTTAAAGGAAATCAAGATTTTGCAGTCAGCATCACTTCCACCAATAGCAAATTTAGAAGTTAGTAGTTATAAAAGTTTGTTTTACCAGCGAATGTTTTCCATCAATTTCTTCTCATTGATAGTCACTTTTCCCATGAATGATTATAATTTTACTAAAGCATACTTTAGTGAACTGCTGCTGAACGTTCTGTCCTAGAAGATATTGTCTGTTGAGCCAATCAATGAAGACCGCATAATTATTTCACCTGAGATCAATTTTCTCCTATGAAGGCGATTTTCAATGTTGTTTACCGATGCCGATATAAGAACGACATCAACCCTCGATGATCATATTGACGCACCTGTTAGAGAACGTTAAAGATTGATTAATTCACCACCTGCCGATTGCCCATCAACCAGCACCTGTTACCATTTGTATGTATCCAGTTAGTTACACCATAGCATGACAAAATCGTTGATTTCACCATCTGATGATTTTATGATCTGTCCTGACACCCACAAGGAGGTTTATATTACACTGAGATCATATATATATTATATATTAAAGAAGAGATTTAAGATTAATACTGTTGATGTACTGTTTGAGGAAGAGAACTGGCGCAACTGAACGCCAATAAAAGTTAGATGGCACCAATGATCAATTTATTCGAAATTGTTAATTTTAGAGGATCATGATCATAAGCCAAAAACAGGCTGAACAGGCTTGATATTGGTTTTGAGATTTAGATGATTGCGCTGATTTAAATCACCGACAATGTTTATTTGTTTTCTGATCAACCAGCGGTTCTTCGTTGCCCACCGCCGATGTTTCGATGGATGTTTTATAAATCATTTCGGCACGCAATTAAACTACGAGCAAAATATCATCGTTGGGCCTGCACGATGAAATGAAGAATAATTGCACCGCTTTTAATTACGAAAATCTGTGTGAGAAGGTAACGAACCGATAAAAGCTAAATCACTTGGTGCGTCTTCAGGTGCTGGTTTTTCAACGAAGGTTTCAACACTGCAAAGACCGTCATTTCCTTCACCTGAGGGAGCGATAACACTCGTATGAAGAAACTTCTTCGTGTGGGACAGGCATTACGGCGATAGTAGAAGCGTGAGTCTTCTCATAATCATTCATGAGCTGCTTGGTCAATCGGAACAGCTTTTGTCATCAGTGATATCCATGAGGTCATCTCAAGCATAACCACAAAGGGTTCAGTTTTCCAACGAAAGCTTCTGGCTTGTAAGACAGCATCTCCGAGTCCACGTGGGTGTGTTTGACTGATGAAGTGAAGACGCATACCAGTTGTTTCGTCAACTAGTTTCAAAAAGGTCGGTTTCCTTTTTCCTTGAGGTTGTATTCTAGTTCAAAGTTTGAGTCGAAATGGTCTTCGATAGAGCGTTTTGACTTTCCATGTCTACAAGAATGTCCTCAATTTCAGACTTAAGAGCTTCTTCAACGATGAACTGGATGGTTGGTTTATCGACGATTAGCAACATTTCTGGCCAAGGCTTTGGTTGCTGGTAGAAACGAGGTCTCCAAGTCCTGCAGCAGGGATAACGGCTTTTCTAACTTTTTGCCTATGAGCATCCTTTCTAACGGTGACTAAGACCATTCGTTCTCTGCCTTGAACTCATTGCTCCTTGGGTTCAGAAACGGCATCCTTAATATTAACATTTTCATAAATAACTTGGTAAATGGCTTGGGTGATAGGCATATAAACTCCTAGCTCTTGTGCTAATTCGTAAGCAGCTTTGGTTGTTGAAATTCCTTCAATGACCATTCTCATATTTGCTTCAATATCTCGCCAAGGCTTCGCCACGCCCAAGAGCATCTCCTGCACGCCAGTTACGTGAGTGGATAAGTTCCGGTGACGATTAAATCTCCAACCCCAGAAAGTCCACTGTAAGTTAATGGATTTGCTCCAAGTTTAACCCCCAGACGGGTAATTTCTGCCAGAACCAGCGCGTGATAATAGCAGCTTTTTGCATTATCCCCGAATCCAAGTCCATGAAGGGCACCTGCACCAACAGCAATAATATTTTTAAGAGCACCAGCTGTTTCCAATTCGATAACATCTATTGGTATAAAGGCGAAGTAGTGGTTACTAAAGAGTGTCTGAACATATTGAGCAGTTTATAAAAGTCCTGGATGCAGCCGTAATCAAGGTAATGTCGCGTACAATCGTTTCTTCCGCATGGCTAGGACCAGATACAACCACAATCTCACTACGTAACTCTTGAGGATTTCTTCTTCAAGAATGGTTGAAGAGACGTTTGTGGCTATTGGGCTCGAGACCTTTTGAAGCATGCATGACTCACCACTTTAGGATCCAAAACAGCAGCCACTTGTTGAGCTACCAATCTGGTCACCTTGGTTAAGCACCACAAATAAGACAGCATCAACACCCTTCAAGGCTTTCTGCCAAATCATGATAGGCTATCTAATTTTTCGTCTAATACAGTATCCTTAAAATAGCGTTTGTTATATGTTGTGTATTGATTTCACTCAATTTGGTCAGGAATATTTCCCCAGATACGCACTGGTGTCCGTTGTCATTAAGAACTTGTGACAGCAGTATTCCCCAAGAACCAGAGCCCTAAAACAGCGATGGTTTGTTTGTCCATATTTTCCTCCTTCTGAGAAAAAGCACTCCTATATTCTACCATAAAAGTCTATCTTGCATCTATATAACTAGCTAAGCATTCTACTATATAGGATTTTTGTATTCATTGGATAAAATTCTAGATAGATTTTTCAAGAAAAAGCAACAGCACTTAATTTTCAAAGTGGATATCATTCAAAACCAATAAAAGAAGAGCACTATTCTTCTAAAAATGGTATAATGGAGCATCACGAAAAATTGAGAGACGCTATGAGTTTTACAATCATAAAGAAATTGAGCCTAAGTGGCAGGGCTACTGGGCAGAACATCATACATTTAAGACAGGGAACAGATGCATCAAAACCGAAGTTTTATGCTCTTGATATGTTTCCCTTATCCGTCTGGAGCAGGTCTGCACAGTAGGACATCCAGAAGGTTATACCGCAACGGATATCCTCAGCCGTTATCAAACGTGCAAGGCTAATGTCCTTCTTCCAATGGGTGGGATGCTTTTTGGTTTGCCTGCAGAGCAATACGCTATGGATACAGGTAATGACCCAGCAGAATTTACAGCGGAAAACATTGCCAACTTCAAACGCCAAATCAATGCGCTGGATTTTTCTATGACTGGGATCGTGAAGTCAACACAACAGATCCAAACTACTACAAGTGGACACAATGGATATTTACCAAGCTTTTACGAAAAAGGATTGGCCTATGAAGCGGAAGTGCCAGTAAACTGGGTTGAGGAATTGGAACAGCCATCGCCAACGAAGAGGTTCTTCCTGACGGAACTTCTGAGCGTGGAGGCTATCCAGTTGTTCGCAAACCAATGCGCCAATGGATGCTCAAAATCACGGCTTACGCAGAGCTGCCTTAATGACTTGGATGATCTGGATTGGCCAGAGTCTATCAAGGACATGCAGCGCAACTGGGATTGGTAAATCAACTGGTGCTAATGTAACTTTCAAAGTAAAAGGAGCAGAAAAAGGAATTTACAGTCTTTACTACTCGTCCGGACACCCTTTTCGGTGCGACCTTCACTGTTTTGGCGCCTGAGCATGAACTAGTAGATGCTATCACAAGTCCTGAACAAGCTGAGTCTGTAGCTGACTACAAACACCAAGCTAGCCTCAAGTCTGACTTGGCTCGTACAGACCTTGCTAAAGAAAAAACAGGAGTTTGGACTGGTGCTTATGCCGTCAACCCTGTCAATGGTAAGGAAATTCCAATCTGGATTGCAGACTATGTTCTTGCTAGCTATGGAACAGGTGCTGTCATGGCTGTGCCTGCCCACGATCAACGTGACTGGGAATTTGCCAAACAATTTTGACCTTTCAATCGTCGAAGTACTTGAAGGTGGAAACGTTGAAGAAGCTGCCTACACAGAAGATGGACTTCATGTTAATTCAGACTTCCTAGATGGATTCAACAAAGAAGACGCTATTGCCAAGATTGTAACTTGGTTGGAAGAAAAAGGCTATGGACAAGAGAAGGTTACCTACCGTCTCCGCGACTGGCTCTTTAGCCGTCAACGTTACTGGGGTGAACCAATTCCTATCATTCATTGGGAAGATGGAACTTCAACAGCTGTTCCTGAAAGTGAATTGCCACTTGTCTTGCCTGTAACCAAGGACATCCGCCCTTCAGGTACTGGTGAAAGTCCACTAGCTAACTTGACAGACTGGCTTGAAGTGACTCGTGAAGATGGTGTCAAAGGTCGTCGTGAAACAAATACTATGCCACAATGGGCAGGTTCAAGCTGGTACTACCTCCGCTATATTGATCCACACAATACTGAGAAATTGGCTGATGAGGACCTTCTCAAACAATGGTTGCCAGTAGATATCTACGTGGGTGGTGCAGAGCATGCTGTTCTTCACTTGCTTTACGCTCGTTTCTGGCACAAATTCCTCTATGACCTCGGTGTTGTTCCAACAAAAGAGCCATTCCAAAAACTCTTTAACCAAGGAATGATTTTGGGAACAAGCTACCGTGACCACCGTGGGGCTCTTGTGGCGACTGACAAGGTTGAAAAACGTGACGGTTCTTTTCTTCCATGTGGAAACAGGAGAAGAGTTGGAGCAAGCACCAGCTAAGATGTCTAAATCGCTTAAGAACGTTGTTAACCCAGACGATGTGGTGGAACAATACGGTGCCGACACCCTTCGTGTCTATGAAATGTTCATGGGGCCACTTGATGCTTCAATCGCTTGGTCAGAAGAAGGTCTGGAAGGAAGCCGTAAGTTCCTTGACCGTGTTTACCGTTTGATTACAAGCAAGGAAATTGTTGCAGAAAACAATGGCTCTCTCGACAAGGTTTACAACGAAACCGTTAAAGCTGTCACAGAGCAAATTGAATCATTGAAATTCAACACAGCTATTGCCCAACTTATGGTCTTTGTCAACGCTGCCAACAAGGAAGACAAACTTTATGTAGACTACGCCAAAGGCTTCGTTCAGTTGATTGCACCATTTGCACCTCACTTGGCAGAAGAGCTCTGGCAAACAGTTGCAGCAACAGGAGAATCTATCTCTTATGTAGCTTGGCCAACTTGGGATGAAAGCAAATTAGTTGAAGACGAAATCGAAATCGTTGTCAAATCAAAGGAAAAGTCCGTGCTAAACTCATGGTCGCTAAAGACCTATCACGCGAAGAATTGCAAGAAAGCTCTTTAGCGGATGAAAAAGTCAAGGCAGAAATTGACGGTAAGGAAATCGTGAAAGTGATTGCGGTACCGAATAAATTGGTTAACATTGTTAGAAAATAAAATGATAAGTCTTCAAAGTTTTACTTTGGAGACTTTTTAAGTTTAATATTTAGAGTAGAATAATTAGCCTAGAGTAAACCTTATTTTTGAAAAATATTATTTTTATGCAAGCTTGCTTTTTAAAATATTTAGGTAAGAAATATATAAAAATGATACTGTTAATAAAAATTAAAAATTACATTTTATTCAAAAATGCTTAGGAAATATATTATAATAGTTTAAAATAAAAACATTAAAGGAGATTTCTTATGGCTAAGAAAAATCAAAGATGAAAAATGGGAACGTTTATGTGAAAACGCCTTTTTATAAAAATGGTGGTTCATATTAATAATTGTACTTATTGCATTTGGTGCTATTAAGGGAGGAAGTAGCACCAATTCATCGAAACAGTCAACTTCATCCAATTCAAGTACTCAAGTAACAACATCAGAAGAAACAGTTGAGAAAAAGGCATCAGAAGAAACTAAAAATACAGAAGATAGCTAACTAAGGCAGAGCATGAGATTGGAGAAATTGTCAAAGTTAGGGGATGTTGAATATATTGTGAATTCGAAAATCCTTATCTCAAAAATATTTGGCGGAGAATATGGAAAAAACTGCCAACGGTATTTATTTAATTGTGAATGTAACAGTAAAAAAATACTGGTAAAAATCTATAACAGTTACTGATGATTTCTTTTAAACTTTTTAAAAAGGTGATACGGAGTATGCAACAGATGGTGCAGCTGGTTTGTATGCAAATGAAGAAGCAAAATTTCTTTCTTATAGAATTAAATCCTGAAAACAGTATCACAGAAATGAGTATTTGACTTAGTAATGAGACTGCAAATGCTTCAGGTTTACAGTTACAAGTACAAAACAGGTATTTGGGGAACTCAAAAAGGGAAAAATCAGTCTAGATTGATAAAATAGTAAAAAAATGCATAAGTTCAATTTTGTTACATTGATTTTATGCATTTTTGATTCTTATTACTTTTTATGCTATTATCAGTAAATGAGAATTCTGGTGGAGGTAAGAAAATGATTTGTATTAGAAATCAACAGTTAGTTGCTTTAGATGACGTTTTACATCTCTATCAGGCAGTTGTTGGTTGGACAAACTACCAATCAGCCCACAGATGTTGGAGCAGGCCTTGTCTCATTCACTAGCGACTTATCTTGCCCGTGATGGTGAGAAAATCGTTGGTTTTAGTGCGTTTGGTTGGAGACGGATTTTTCATCCGTTTTTGTCCAGGATTTGATTGTTTTTGCCCTAGCTATCAGCGCCAAGGAATTGGTAGTAACTTGATGAAAGAAGCCTTGGCTGACTATAAGGATGCTACCAAATACAACTAGCGACTGAACAGACAGAAAAACCTTGGTTTTACCGTTCTCTGGGGGTTTGAAAACTTATCTACTTATGATTGTACAGGAATGATTTTGGGTGGATCGATTAAAATAATTTTTTATCTTAAGTTAACTTTAAGTTTACTCATGTATCATGTAATCATTAAATAAAGACCTCCTAACTTTATTTAATAGAAATCCTAAACTTTTTCTTTTTCATAATAATCTCCCTAAAGAAGCCACCAAATCAGGTGGCTTTTTTGTTTGTAGGCTGGATTTTTGCTATAATAGGAACATGAGTAGAATTTTAGATAATGAAATCATGGGCGATGAGGAGTTGGTAGAACGTACCCTCCGTCCCCAATATTTACGTGAATATATCGGACAAGACAAGGTCAAAGATCAGCTTCAAATCTTTATCGAGGCAGCAAAAATGCGTGATGAGGCACTGGACCATGTTCTTTTGTTTGGTCCTCCAGGTCTCGGGAAAACAACCATGGCTTTTGTCATTGCCAATGAATTGGGAGTCAATCTCAAACAAACGTCAGGTCCTGTTATCGAAAAAGCTGGTGATCTGGTAGCGATTTTGAATGACTTGGAGCCAGGAGATGTGCTCTTTATCGACGAGATTCATCGCTTGCCTATGTCAGTAGAAGAGGTGCTTTACAGTGCTATGGAAGATTTCTACATCGACATCGCATGATTGGCGCAGGGGAAGCCAGCCGTAGTGTTCATCTAGACTTGCCACCTTTTACCTTGATTGGTGCGACGACACGAGCGAGGAATGCTGTCAAATCCTCTTCGTGCACGTTTTGGGATCACTGGTCACATGGAATACTATACCTATGATGACTTGACAGAGATTGTCGAGCGGACGGCAGATATTTTTGAGATGGAAATCACTCATGAAGCAGCTTCGGAGTTAGCTTTACGCAGCCGCGGACTCCTCGTATCGTCTAATCGTCTTCTCAAGCGCGTGCGCGACTTTTGCGCAGATTATGGGCGATGAAGCTTGATTGATGATGTGATTACGGATAAGGCTGACCATGCTGGATGTAGACCATGAAGGTTTGGACTCATGTGACCAGAAAAATTCTTCGCACCATGATTGAGAGATGTACGGTGGAGGTCCTGTCGGTCTAGGGAACACTTTCTGTTAATATCGCGGAAGACGGAGACGGTTGAGGATATGTACGAACCTTACCCAATCCGAGAAAGGCTTTATCATGCGAACTCGTTCAGGTCAGGGTCCCTGACAGCTAAGGCATATGAACATTTTGGGGTATGAATACATTGAAAACTAAGGCTGAAATTTTAGATTCTTTCAGAGAAAATCCTGATATGATGGCTATTCTGACTATCATCCGTGACTTGGAATTAAATGATTCTGGTTACAGCAGGTTCGGTCCGAAATTTTATCTGGAATCTCTTGTCAGATAAGCCAGCTTTTGATCGTGAAAACGGATGGGATGTGATTTTCGACAGATGTGAGTTATGAAGAAAACGCTGGCTATAGAGAACAAGTTGAGAGAAGATTTTCCCCAGTGTCAATGGAATTAAAAATCAGGTCTATATGCACCAACACAGTCCCCATACGCCTGTATAGAAATTCCTGCGATGCCATGAGTAAAGTATCCAGAGCTTGCTACTGGCAGTAGGGACTTTCGCTTGCAAGCTGACGCAACTTTGGAATCTTTGCGCCTTATGGTTTGGAGTGATTTTGAACTTCTCAGGTCTGTCCAACTCCCTCATAGAAAAATCAAGACAGAATGAAGCTCATCAAAAGCGTTTATCCAAGAAAAATTGACGAGAAAATGGAAAAATCATTAAAATACTTTAAGGAAACTTTTAAGATAGGAGCTGTATACTATCTCGTAGGCTGTTTAAAAACATAACTTATACTCCCAAAACTTTTTCAGATTAATCTCTATAAAAGTGAAGTCGCCCAATCAGGCGGCTTTTTGTCAGGATCGTAACAGCGCTATATATGTAAATAACTAAACTATATTATTATGTCTGCAAAAGGTATTTAATTACGTTTCTATATCAACTATGGTATATTTTGATTCACATGTATAGAATAAGACTCTGATTGTTAGTATTAATATATATATTAAAAATGTGGACAAGAGGGGTGAAAATGTGCTATAATAAAGTGTTTTAGAGAACAATCCCTATTCTCAATTTTTAAACAAAATAACATCGGTTGATATATTTATCAGAGAGACGACTCAAATAGAGGAACTGATTTATGGTTTAATCTGATAGTTTGTTTTGAGAAAAATGAACTCAAGGAGAAATTTCATGTTTTTAGACGTCAAGAAGGACGGTATAGAGAGGCTGATCGTGTTACCGATATAAGTTGATTAAGTCGAAAACATTGGTTACTGCATCAACGTCACTATTTTGGCTTGTTTAAAGTTCTTCGAGGTGGTATTGATACAGCCCAGTTACAACTGAAGTTGTAGAAGATCGTGCTGCACCTCTAACTGGATTAGATATCTAAGGGATGGCGCCGCAGGCAGTGGTTGGTGGTGGAGGTTGCCACTCACGCAAGTCCATGCCAATGAACAGGTGCTGTGGAAAAGGTGGTTGAAGGAACTGATGCTCTGCTACTTCCGACCAAGCTGTCTTGGGAACGCTCAATAAAGATGATGAGCAACAAGCTTCTGTTTCTGACATCTAACTCTGTCAGTGGAGAGTGTGTCTATCTCGGCTTCAACAAGTGCATCTGAGTCCGTGATCACTTCGGCTTCAACAAGTGCATCTGAGTCCGTAAGTGCTTCGACTTCAACGAGCACTTCCAGCATACAAGCACATCTGTATCAGCATCAGGCAGTACATCTATAAGTAGTTCATAAACAGCTACTGTAGATACTCCACAGCGAAAGTCAAGCAGAATCTGGTAGAACTAGTGCCTCAAGAAACTGCTAGCCAAAAGGAAACTGCTACTCCAACTTTGGATGGTAAGGTAACACTTGCCAATGCTATTTCTAATGTAGAAAACCTCAGCCCTAAACAAGTGGGATGTGACGACTACTGCTACTACAGCCATTGCTGCTACTGTAACATCAGAAGCGACAGCCATAGAAGGTGGAAGAGGATCGCAAAACTAGCTAAACTTTCAGCTGAGATGGGTGAGTATCTAGCTGCTGCTGGTCTCACCAAATACCGATTCAGCTATCACCAAGGTGAATGCTGCTGTAGTGGAGATTGAAAAGCACTTGCAAATCAAAGTGGTGATTTGACAGCAGTGTGCAAAGGCAACTTCAGCTCGTAACTCATCGCCAATGCCGTTTTACGTGCAAATTCAGGTCAACGTGATAGCCGTAATGGTCAAGCTATGCCAACAGGAGTAGATCTAAGAGGGTTTTGTTAACAGAACAAATTTAGGTCAGGTTACTAGTTCAGCGATTGAATCAGGTACTTTAACTCTGACACGCGTGAAGTCGTTTGGCATATCAATATGACATCACGTGCGCCATTGAACTATGCGGGTCTTATTGTCAAGTTGATGCTAACACTAAAATCACAAGAGCTACATACAATGGCTACAGAAATGGAGCTACGCATTAACTCAAACAATGAGGTATGTTTTACCTTAGACATGATCAAAATAGAAACCCTGGAAGGTACAATTTTGTTTATGCTACTGTGAGCGATAGCTCAAAGACAGCTACGCTGCAAGCCCATGTCGGTACAAGTGAAGTTGGCCAGTTGATGGAAGTGGCACGGGGAATTTTTCTAAAGCTGTAGTAGTCCCAGTCAGACAGGACCGAAGACTACAACGCCTGAAAAACCAGTGAATCAAGTGTTCCAGTAATTCTACACAAACGGATGAAAAACCAACTGTTACCATGCCATCACGCATTGAGGTATACAATGATGATGCAGTAAACTATAATATTGTCTTCACGACGACAAAGGCTTACGAGATTTTTAACAATCCAAACAATCCAATTATTACAGGATTGACGGGGAACAAATTTCCCAGGGACAATGGTTTCGGTACACGTAAAAGAATAATAAAGGTCGAAAACGGTTGGGGGTCGTTTTAATAATAAAAACATGGACTACAAATGTTTTATGGAACTGCTGGTATGAGGAACACTTGGAAAACCCAGACACTCGGTGAATATACTGTTGAATACACGTTAGTGATTATCCTGGAATTCAGTGGGAAAAGCAATCACAACATTTGTTATTAAAAGACGATGAACGTCAAGATCCTGTTAGTGGTGCTGACAGTAGTGTTAAAAACCCTTCATCACAACACAAGAGAAAAGAATCAAGTTCTTGAAAACTTTAAACAGGCCAATGCAAGCATCCTTTCTAACACAGACTATAAAAAGGTAACGAAATTGGTTTCGCTTGCTATATCTGATAGTGGTGTAATTACAATTACTTATCGAGATAAGACAGTGGATACTGTCCAAAGTAGCCTGAAGGATTTAACATCTGAAAGCATATCGCTTAGCAACTCTATTTCTACAGCTGTGAGCCAAAGTGCCTCAACGAGTGCGTCTAAGTCAGCGTCGACAAGTGCAAGCACATCAGCAAGCTACCGTGCATCGGCGTCAGCCTTACAGCGCGAGTCAAGTGTCTACCAAGCGCCTCAGAATCTGCTACTCGCAACAAGCATCTGTCAGCGTCGACAAGTGCAGCCAGTGCCTCAACAAGCGCGTCTAAGTCAGCGTCGACAAGTGCAATCCAAAGTGCCTCAACAAGCGCCTCAGAATCTGCCTCAACAAGTGCATCTAAGTCAGCATCAACGAGCGCCTCAGAATCTGCCTCAACAAGTGCATCTAAGTCAGCCTCTGTGCCAAAGCGCGTCTAAAGTCAGCCTCAACAAGGCCTCAGAATCAGCCTCAGTGCATCTAAGTCAGCCCTCAACAAGCGCCTCAGAATCTGCCCTCGCAACGGGTGCATCTAAGTCGCCTCAGCAAGCGCCCTCAGAATCTGCATCAACAAGTGCATCTGCTCGTATCACAAGCGCATCTAAGTCAGCGTCGACAAGTGCAAGCAAAAGTGCCTCTACAGCGGGCAAGGCGTCTCAAGCCAGCGTCGAGTGCGAGCCAAAGTGCTAGCAAGCGTATCTAAGTCAGCGTCGACAAGTGCAATCCCAAAGTGCCTCAACAAAAGTGCATCTCGTCAGCGTCGACAAGTCAAGACATCAGCGAGCACCATGCGTCGAGCCTTAACAAGTGCATCTAAGTGACCCAACAAGCGCGTCTGGTCAGCGTCGACAAGTGCAATCCAAAGTGCCCTCACAAGCAAGCGTCTAAGTCAGCGTCGACAAGTGCAATCCAAAGTGCCTCAACAAGCGCGCGTCTAAGTCAGCGTCGACAGGGTGATCCAAAGTGCCTCATCAAGCGTATCTAAGTCAGCGTCGACAAGTGCAAGCCAAAGTGCTTCAACAAGTGCATCTAAGTCACGTCGACAAGTGCAATCCAAAGTGCCTCAACAAGCGCGTCTAGGTCAGCGTCGACAAGTGCAATCCAAGTGCCTCAACAAGCGCGGTCTAAGTCACGTCGACAAGTGCGAGCCAAAGTGGCTTCAACGAGTACCGTCTAAGTGCTCGACAAGTGTGCTCAAAGTGCTCAACAAGTGCATCTGTCAGCATCAACGAGCGCCCCAGAATCTGCCTCAACAAGTGCATCTAAGTCAGCTTCAGCAGTACACGTCAGCATCAGCAAGCTTACGTCAGCTGAATCAACATCAGCTTCGTAAGCACATCGGCTTCAGCAAGCACATCGGCTTCTGGAAGCATCATATCGGCTTCAGCAGCACGTCAGCTTCAGCAGCACATCGGCTTCGGAATCAAGATCACTTCTGAATCAACATCAGCTTTGAATCAACATCAGCATCAGCAAGCACATCAGCATCAGCAAGCACATCGGCTTCAGTAAGCACATCAGCTTCAGCAAGCACATCAGCATCAGCAAGCACGTCAGCTTCACAAGCACATCAGCTTCAGCAAGCACGTCAGCTTCAGCAAGCACGTCAGCTTCTGAATCAACATCAGCTTCAGCAAGCACGTCAGCTTTCGAATCAACATCAGCTTCAGTAAGCCATCAGCTTCAGCAAAGCACGTCAGCTTGACTGATCAACATCAGCTTCGAATCAACATCCAGCTTCAGCAAGCACGTCAGCATCAGCAAGCACGTCAGCTTCAGCAAGCACATCAGCATCAGCAAGCACGTCAGCTCTGAATCAAACATCAGCTTCAGCAAGCACGTCAGCTTCAGCAAGCACATCAGCTTCTGAATCAACATCAGCTTCCAAGCACATCAGCTTGAATCAACATCAGCTTCAGCAAGCACATCAGCTTCAGCAAGCACATCAGCTTCAGCAAGCACATCAGCTTCAGCAAGCACATCAGCTTCTGAATCAACATCAGCTTCTGAATCAACATCAGCTTCAGTAAAGCACATCAGCTTCAGCAAGCACATCAGCATCAGCAAGCACATCAACTTCTGAATCAACATCAGCTTCTGAATCAACATCAGCTTCCAGCAAGCACATCAGCATCAGCAAGTACATCAGCTTCAGCAAGCATACCGCTTCAGCTATCACATCAGCATCGCAGCACCGTCAGCTTCAGCAAAGGCACATCAGCTTCAGCAAGCACATCAGCTTCAGCAAAGCACGTCAGCTTCTGAATCAACATCAGCTTCGCTAAGCACATCGGCTTCGGAATCAAGATCAACTTCAGTCAACATCAGCTTCAGCAAGCACATCAGCTTCAGCAAGCACGTCAGCATCAGCGCAAGCACGCCAGCTTCGAATCAACATCAGCTTCAGCAAGCACATCGGCTTCAGCAAAGCACATCAGCTTTCAGCAAGCACGTCAGCTTCAGCAAGACGTCAGTCAACATCAGCTTCAGCAAGCACATCAGCATCAGCAAGCACATCAGCTTCAGTAAGCACATCAGCTTCAGCAAGCACGTCAGCATCAGCAAGCACGTCAGCTCTGAATCAACATCAGCTTCAGCAAGCACATCGGCTTCAGGCAAGCACATCAGCTTCAGCAGACACGTCAGCTTCAGAAGCAGTCAGCGTCAGCAACGTTTGAATCAACATCAGCATCAGCAAGCACATCAGCATCAGCAAGCACATCAGCTAGCACATCAGTTTGCAAGCACGTCAGCTTCTGAATCAACATCGGCTTCAGCACAGCGCATCACGCAAGCCACATCAGCTTCAGCAAGCACATCAGCTTCTGAATCAACATCAGCTTCTGAATCAACATCAGCTTCAGCAAGCACATCGGCTTCAGCAAGCACATCAACTTTCGAATCAACATCAGCTTCTGAATCAACATCAGCTTCAGCAAGCACATCAGCATCAGCAAGCACATCAGCTTCAGCAAGCACATCAGCTTCAGCAGTTAGCATCAGCTTCAGCAAGCACATCAGCATCAGCAAGCACGTCAGCTTCAGCAAGCACTCAGCTTCAGTACACATCAGCTCTTGCAGCAACGTCAGCTTCTGAATCAACATCAGCTTCAGCAAGCACATCAGCTCTGAATCAACATCAGCTTCTGAATCAACATCAGCTTCAGTAAAGCACATCAGCTTCAGCAAGCACATCAGCATCAGCAAACACATCAACTTCGAATCAACATCAGCTTTAATCAACATCAGCTTCAGCAAGCACATCAGCTTGTGCAAAGCGACATCAGCATCAGCAAGCACATCAGCATCAGCAAGCACGTCAGCTTTTCAGAATCAACATCAGCTTCCAGCAAGCACGTCAGCTTCGAATCAAGACCCTTGCAAGCACATCAGCTTCAGCAAGCACGTCAGCATCAGTCAATGCACGTCTTCTGAATCAACATCAGCTTTCACAGCACATCGGCGTACAGTCTTTAAAGCATATCGGTCAGCAAGCACATCGGCTTCATGCAAGCACGTCAGCTTCAGCACACTCAGCATCAGCAAGCACATGCCGCTTCTGAATCAACATCAGCATCAGCAAGCACATCAGCATCAGCAAGCACATCAGCATCAGCAAGCACATCAGCTTCATGCACACATCGCTTCAGCAAGCACGTCAGCTTCGAGATCAACATCAGCTTCAGCAAACATCAGCTTCAGCAAGCACATCAGCATCGTGCAAGCACGTCAGCTTCTGACTCAACATCAGCTTCAGCAACATCAGCTTCCAGCAAGCACGTCAGCATCAGCAGCACGTCAGCTTCTGAATCAACATCAGCTAGAATCAACATCAGCTTCAGCAAGCACGTCAGCATCAGCGTAAGCACGTCAGCTTCAGCAAGCACATCGGCATCAGCAAGCGTCAGCTTCGGAATCAACATCAGCTTCAGCAAGCACGTCAGCTTCAGCAAGCACGTCAGCTTGAATCAACATCAGCTTCAGCAAGCACATCAGCTTCTGAATCAACATCACTTCAGCAAGCACATCAGCTTCTGAATCAACATCAGTTTGCAGCAAGCACATCAGCTTCAGCAAAAGCACGTCAGCTTCAGAATCAACATCAGCTCAGCACATCAGCTTCAGCAAGCACGTCAGCTTCTGAATCAACATCAGCATCAGCAAGCACGTCAGCTTCAGCTGAATGCACGTCAGTTTGTGCAAGCACATCAGCTTTCGAATCAACATCAGCTTCAGCGCTGGTCATCAGCTTCTGAATCAACATCAGCTTCAGCAAGCACATCAGCTTCTGAATCAACATCAGCTTCAGCAAGCACATCAGCTTCAGCAAGCACGTCACTTCTGGAATCCAACATCAGCATCAGCAAGCACATCAGCTTCGAGCTAGCACGTCAGCTTCTGAATCAACATCAGCTTCAGCAAGCACGTCGCTTCGAATCAACATCAGCTTCAGCAAGCACGTACAGCTTTGAATCAACATCAGTTTCAGTAAGCACTCAGCTTCAGCAAGCACGTCAGCTTCTGAATCAACATCAGCTTCAGAAGCAAGCATCAGCTTCAGCAAGCACGTCAGCTTCTGAATCAACATCAGCATCAGCGTTAGCACGTCAGCTTCTAACAAAGCACGTCAGCTTCAGCAAGCACATCAGCTTCTGAATCAACATCAGTCAGCAAGCACATCAGCTTCTGAATCAACATCAGCTTCAGCAAGCACATCAGCTTCTGAATCAACATCAGACTATCAGCTAGCACACTCAGCTTCTGAATCAACATCAGCTTCAGCAAGCACGTCAGCATCAGCAAGCACGTCAGCTTCTGAATCAACATCAGCATCAGCAGCACATCGGCTTCAGCAAGCACATCGGTCATAAAGCACATCGGCTTCAGCAGCACGTCAGCTTCAGCAAGCACGTCAGCTTCTGAATCAACATCAGCTTCAGCAAGCACATCAGCTCAGCAAGCACATCAGCTTCAGCAAGCACATCGGCTTCAGCGGCACGTCAGCTTCGAATCAACATCAGCTTCAGCAAGCACATCGGCTTCAGCAGCACACGGCTTTGCAGCAGTAGCACATCGGCTTCAGCAAGCACGTCAGCATCAGCGTTAACGTCAGCATCTGAATCAACATCAGCATCAGCAAGCACATCAGCATCAGCAAGCACATCAGCTTCAGCAAGCACCTCGCTGTCAGCAAGCACGTCAGCTTCGAATCAACATCAGTCAGCAAGCACATCAGCATCAGCAAGCACATCAGCATCAGCAAGCACGTCAGCTTCTGAATCAACATCAGCATCAGCAAGCACGTCAGCTTCCAGCAAGCACATCAGCTTCTGAATCAACATCAGCTTCAGCAAGCACATCAGCTTCGAATCAACATCAGCTTCAGTAAGCACATCAGCTTCTAGAATCAACATCAGCTTCAGCAAGCACATCAGCTTCTGAATCAACATCAGCTTCAGCAAGCACATCAGCTTTCAGCAAGCACATCAGCTTCAGTAAGCACGTCAGCTTCAGAATCAACATCAGCTTCAGCAGCAGCATCAGCTTCAGCAAGCACGTCAGCTTCAGCAAGCACATCAGCTTCTGAATCAACATCAGCCTGCAGCATAGCACATCAGCTTCTGGAATCAACATCAGCTTCAGCAAGCGTTACTATCGGCTTCGCAGTCAAATCATCAGCTTCAGCAAGCACATCGGCTTCTGAATCAACGTCAGCTTCAGCAAGCACGCCAGCTTCTGAATCAACATCATCAGCAAGTACATCAGCCTTTAGCAGCACATCATTTCAGCAAGTATACCAGCTTGAAGCAACATCGAGTCTCATGCAGTACATCGGCTTTAGCAAGCACATCAGCTTGCGCAAGCACGTCAGTTCAGAATCAGCACATCAGCTTCAGCAAGCACGCCGCTTCTGAATCAACATCAGCTTCAGTGCACGTCAGCTTCGTGCGCATCAGCTTGAATCAACATCAGTCAGCAGTACCACCCAGCTTGTAAATCAACATCAGCTTCAGTAAGCACATCAGCTTCAGCAAGTCACACATCGAGCTTCAGCAAGCACCTCAGCTTCGAATGCATCGTCAGCTTAAGCACATCAGCTTCAGCGTTACATCAGCTTTCTGAATCAACATCAGCCAGCAAGCACATCAGCTTCGAATCAACATCAGCCAGCAAGCATCAGCTTCGAATCAACATCAGCATCAGCAAGCACATCAGCTTCTGAATCAACATCAGCTTCAGCAAGCACGTCAGCTTCTGAATCAACATCAGCTTCAGCAAGCACATCAGCTTCAGCATGCACATCAGCTTCAGCAAGCACGTCAGCTTCTGAATCAACATCAGCTTCAGCAAGCACATCGGCTTCAGCACATCAGCTTTCAGCGCAGTCACAAGTACATCAGCTTTGTGCAAGCACGTCAGTCAGCAAAGCACATCAGCTTTGCGTTAGCACCGCTTTTGAATCAACATCAGCTTCAGCAAGCACATCAGCATCAGCAAGCACATCAGCTTCTAGAAGTGCATACCAGTCAGCTTCGTCAGCAAGCACATCGGCTTCAGCGTTACCACGGCATCAGCGCACATCAGCACTGCAGCAAGCACATCAGCTTCGCGTTAACGTCGCATATCAGCGCACATCAGCTTCAGCAAGCACATCAGCTTCAGTGCAAGCACATCGGCTTCAGCAAGCACGTCAGCTTGAACCAACATCAGCTTCAGCAAGCACTCAGCTTCAGCAAGCACATCAGCATCAGCAAGCACATCAGCTTCTGAATCAACATCAGCTTCCAGTAGCTATCACCGCTTCAGTGCAAGCACATCAGCTTCAGCAAGCTACATCAGCATCAGCAAGCACATCAGCATCAGTAAGCACATCAGCACTGTGCGTCACATCAGCTTCAGCAAGCACATCAGCTTCAGCAAGCACATCTGCATCAGCAAGTCACATCAGCTATCAGGCAAGCACATCAGCTTCTGAATCAACATCAGCTTCAGCGTGCACATCAGCTTCAGAATCAACATCAGCTTCTGTACGGCAAGCACATCAGCTTCAGTCAGCACATCAGCTTCAGCAAGCCACATCAGCTTCAGTAAGCACCAGCTATCAGCAGCACATCGGCTGCAGCAAGCACATCAGCCTGCGCAGCCATCAGCATCAGCAAGCACATCAGCATCAGCAAGCACGTCAGCTTCTGAATCAACATCAGCATCAGCAAGCACATCAGCTTCAGCAAGCACGTCAGCTTCTGAATCAACATCAGCTATCAGCAAGCACATCGGCTTCAGCAAGCACATCAGCTTCAGCAAAGCACCATCAGCTTCAGCAAGCACATCAGCTTCAGCAAGCACCAGCATCAGCAAGCACGTCAGCTTCTGAATCAACATCAGCATCAGCGCAAGCACATCGGCTTCAGAGCACCCCAGCTCGTGCAAGCACATCAGCATCAGCAGCGCACATCAGCTCTGCATGCACACTCAGCATCAGTGCTAAGCACATCAGCATCAGCAAGCACACTCAGCTTCTGAATCAACATCAGCTTCAGCAAGCACATCAGCTTCAGCAAGTTACACGCATCAGTGTAGCACATCGGCTTCAGCACACATCAGCTTCAGCAAGCACATCAGCTTCTGAATCAACATCAGCATCAGCAAGCACATCAGCACCGCAGTACTGGCTTAGCGCACATCAGCTTTGAATCAACATCAGCTTCAGCAAGCACATCAGCTTCAGCAAGCACGTCGGCTTCTGAATCAACATCAGCTTCAGCAGCACTATCAGCTCAGTGCAAGCACATCGGCTTCAGCAAGCACGTCAGCTCTCGAATCAACATCAGCTTCAGCAGCACATCAGCTTCAGCAAGCATGTCAGCTTGAATCAACATCAGCTTCAGCGTACGCCGCTTCTGAATCAACATCAGCTTCGCAAGCACATCAGCATCAGCAGCACACAGCTCAGCGCCATCGGCTTCAGCAAGCACACGCTCAGCAACACTCAGCAAGCACGTCAGCTTCTGAATCAACATCAGCATCACAAGCACATCAGCTTCAGACCACCACTCTTGCGCGCGCAACATCAGCATCAGCAAGCACGCCAGCTTCTGCAGCAACATCAGCTTCAGAATCAACATCAGCATCAGCAAGCACATCGGCTTCAGCAAGACGTCAGCTTCTGAATCAACATCAGCTTCAGCAAGCACGTCAGCTTCTGAATCAACATCAGCATCAGTGCTACATCAGCTTGAATCAACATCAGCTTCGAATCAACATCAGCATCAGCAGTACGTCAGCTTTCGAATCAACATCAGCATCAGCAGCACATCGGCTTCAGCACAGCACGCGCAGCTTGAATCAACATCAGCATCAGCAAGCAGCACATCGGCTTCAGCAAGCACATCAGCTTCAGCAAGCACATCAGCTTCAGCAGCACATCAGCTTCAGCAAGCACGTCAGCTTCAGCAAGCACATCAGCTTCAGCAAGTACATCAGCTTGAATCAACATCAGCTTCAGCAAGCACGCTCAGCTTCAGCAAGCACATCAGCTTCAGCGCAAGCACGTCAGCCCCTGAAATCAACATCAGCATCAGCAAGCACACGTCAGCAAGCACATCAGCTTCAGCAAGCACATGCCAGCTTTGAACTCAACATCAGCTTCAGCAAGCACATCAGCTTCAGCAAGCACATCAGCTTTTGAATCAACATCAGCTTCAGCAAAGCACTATCAGCTCAGCAAGCACGTCAGCTTCAGAATCAACATCAGCATCAGCAAGCACATCAGCTTCAGCAAGCAGCCGCTCAGCTTTGAATCAACATCAGCTCCAGCAGCACGTCGTCAGCTCTCGAATCAACATCAGCATCAGCAAGCACACGTCAGCTCTTGAATCAACATCAGCTTCTGAATCAACATCAGCTTCTGAATCAACATCAGCATCAGCAAGCACGTCAGCTTCTGAATCAACATCAGCATCAGCTAAGCACATCGGCTTTCAGTCGCACGTCAGCTTTGAACTCGACACTCAGCATCAGCAAGCACATCGGCTTCAGTGCAAGTACATCAGCTTCGGCGAGCACATCAGCTTCAGCAAGTACATCAGCTTCAGTACACATCAGCTTCTGAATCAACATCAGCATCAGCAAGCACATCAGCTTCGAATCAACATCAGCATCAGCAAGCACATCAGCTTCGAATCAACATCAGCATCAGCAAGCACATCAGCTTCAGCAAGCACATCAGCTTCAGCAACATCAGCTTGCAGCAAGCATGTCAGCTTCTGAAATCAAACATCACATCAGCAGCAGGACATCGGCTTCAGCAAGCTACATCAGCTTCAGCAAGCACATCGGCTTCATGCAAGCACATCAGCATCAGCAAGCACGTCAGCCTTCAGCAAGCACGTCAGCTTCAGCAAGCATCAGCTTCTGAATCAACATCAGCTTCAGCAGCGTCATAGCAAGTACATCAGCTTCGGCAAGCACATCAGCTTCAGCAAGTCACGTCAGCTTCAGCAAGCGCACATCAGCTTCTGAATCAACATCAGCTTCGTGCAAGCACATGCAGCATCAGCAAGCACGTCAGCTTCTGAATCAACATCAGCTCAGCAAGCACATCGGCTTCAGTAGCACACAGCTTCTGAATCAACATCAGCTTCAGCAAGCACACTCAGCATCAGCAAGCACATCAGCTTCAGCAAGCACGTCAGCTTCGTGCGCGTCATCACAGCTGCAACAAGCGCAAGCACGTCAGCTTCAACAAGCGTAAGCACACTCAGCTTTCACCAAGCACAAGCTACGCTCAGCAGTTACCGCCGCTTCAGTAAGCACACCAGCTTTCTGAATCAAGATCAGCTTTCACCAAGCATCGTCAGCCTTCAGTGCTACATCAGCTTCAGTAAGCACGTCAACTTCAGCAAGCACGTCAGCTTCTGAATCAAGATCAGCATCAGCAAACACGTCAGCTTCTGAATCAACATCGGCTTCAGCAAGCACATCAGTTTCAGTAAGCACATGCTTTCTGAATCAACATCAGCTCAGCAAGCATGACGGCCTCAGGCAAGTACAACGGCCTCAGTAAGCACATCGGCCTCAACGCACTAACGGCTTCAGTCAAGCACGTCGGCTTCTAGAGTCTGCATCTGAAATCGATCGTTACAGCAAGCCGTCTCTTCAGAGATTCATTCTATTGAAAGCTTGAACATCGAAAGTGTGCTGACTCAGCCTCGGCTTCATCGACACGCTTCTTGAATCAAGATCAGCTTCAGCAAGCACATCAGCTTAGCGTACATCAGTTTCTGAATCAACATCGGCTACAGCAGCACATCAGCTTCAGCCTCAGCACGCCATCAGCTTTGAAAGTCAACATCAGCTCTGCATGCAACGACGGCCTCAGCAAGCACAACGGCCTGCGAGCAGCAACGGCCTTCAAAGCATCAACGGTTTCAGCAAGCACATCGGTTCAGAGCTCGTGCATCTGAAACGATAGTCAAGTAAAGGTCTTTCAGAGATTCATTCATTGAAAGTCTGAACATCGAGTGTCATTGACTTTCAGCTCGGCTTCACTGCTATACGTCAGCTTGCACCAAGATCAGCTTCAGTAAGCACATCAGCTTTTAGCAAGCACACCAGCTTTCAGTTGCAAGCACATCAGCTTCGAATCAACATCAGCTTCAGCATAGCACATCGGCTTCGGCAAGTGCCACTGCCGCCAGCACATCAGCATCATGCAGCACGTCAGCTTCAGCAAGCACGTCAGCTTCAGCAAGCACGTCAGCTCTGCAAGCACATCAGCAAGCACATCGGCTTGGAATCAACATCAGCTTCAGCAAGCACTTAGCTTCTGAATCAACGCCGCTTTGGAACGATAAAATCAACAGGTGATTCAGGAAAACAATTACTAAATACTGGTTCAGAAGATTCTAATCTCATCTCTACTTTAGGTGCTTTGGCAGCCATTATCGGTTTAGGTTTGTCTGAAACGTAGAAGATGAAATGAAGATGAAATCTAAGATATCTATGTTATATAGAGTAGTTCTATAAAGATCTAGATAAGAAAAATCCTGGAAAGCTTTTATTTTCAGGATTTTTAATCTTTTCTACAACAAACCAGTTCCATACATAGTAGATTGAAGACACATCAATTGTTTTCAGCAACTCATTCATTGTCTGCTGACAGTGGACTTTAAAAACGCTCCAGTCCTTGAATCACTTACTGAAGCTTATCAATAACAGCTTCCAAATGTTTGGAAAGCTTTATTTTTAAAAACCTTGCTTTCGAATCTCTTTCCAGACTTGTTCGATAGGGTTCACTTTCTGGTGTATAAGGTGGGATAAAAGCCAATTCAATATTACTTGGAATCTCTAAGGTACTTGATTTATGCCATATAGCATTATCCATGACAAGTAAAATATAGTCATCTGGATAAGCTTGTGAGACTTGCCGTAGAAATTCATTCGTCCACTCAGTATTGCATCCTCCAGCAATAAGGAAGAAGGAATCTCCTGTCTGAGCATCTACTGCCCCATAACAATAGCGATATTCTCGCATATAATGACTAGGAATGCTAGGTCGGATTCCTTGAGGAGCCCAACAAGAACTCATCTTACTGATCCTCCCGAAACCAGCTTCATCTTGGTACATCAAGCGTACTTTGTTATAAGTCCCCTCCTCTTTAAAGCGCTTACTTAAGGTCTCGAATGTAGATTTTATTTTTAGACGTCTCAATTGTCTGAGCGTCTGCCTTCTTGGGATGTTCAGGTCGAGGAGTGACCGTTCGCCAACCATGGCGTTTCAGGAGATAATAGAAACCATCACGTGTGGAAGTGCGACCAATCTCTTTTTGATAGGCTTCAAATAACTGATTGACAGTTACAAATTCCCCAGCCTGAGCAGCTTCTATATGACGTTTTAGGAATGCTTGTTCCTCTTCGTAAGTCATATATTCTCGATGACGTCCACCACGGGTTTCTTGAAGAAGAGCTTCTAAACCAAACTCCTTATATTTTTTCAAATTCCTCCAAACAGTTGTTTTATTACAATCTAGCAGATCCATGATTTCCTTATAACTCTTTCCTTTTGAGCGAAAATAAATAATCTGTAGACGTTTGTGATATTTGGCGTACGATGAATCTCTAGAGTTGTTCAATTTTTGTGTTTTCTTCGTTTGTAAGTTTCATAACTACTATTATAAGATGCTTTTTGATTTTAGACTAGTATTAGTTGAATCGCCGTATGTCAAACGGGCGACTAGCAGTGTGAGAGAGATAAAGATTTATCCCTGTTCGATTAGAACGATAAATGACTATCTTATTAAATAATATATTGACTATATGATTTGTTTTCTAAAAATCATAACGAATTTTTGATGAAAAATGATTTTAAATCCAATTAAAATCTACCAGGCTAGTAAAGAAACATAAAACTTTCTATTCAACATATTTTTATTCAAATGTTTGGACAAAAATACTAGACATGCTATAATAAAACCATATAATATAATAGGAGATTGCTTAGACAAAATAACACTAGTTAATATATATAACAAAAAGTAATTTTCGGAAACGAATACTAATTTGCTAGTCTAGCTCTTGAATTACTTATTTTTACAAAATCGAACCCAAGGAGAGCAAATTATGTTTTTAGACGTCGGAAGGGCAATATGAGAAAACAGACCGAGTAACGAGGTCATAAATTGATCAAGTCAGGAAACACTCGGCTTCGAGACATCTACTCTCTTTTGGTTTTGTTCAAGGTTCTTTTCGTGGTGGTATTTGCTGACACAGCCTGTTACAACAGAAGTCGTTGAAGATCGTGTTCAACTTCACTAAGTGGGCTTGATATCCTCAAGGGATAGCTGCTGCAGGAACCGTCATAGGTGGAGGGATTGCGACTCAATCTCATGTCTATGCCAATGAACAAGTCGCTGTAGAGAAGGTGGTTGATGGAACTGATACACTGGTCAATTCGGATCAGGTTGTTTTAGGAACTGTAGATAAGGATGGTGAACAATGCTTTCTGCTTCAACATCTACTTCTATTAGTGAGAGTGTTTCAACATCGTTCAACGAGCGTCTCAACATCGGCATCAGTAAGCACATCGTCTTCAGAATCAGCCTCAGTAGCAGCGACGGGCTTCAGCAAGTACAACGGCCTCAGCAAGCACATCGTCTTCAGAATCAGCCTCAGTAAGCACAACGGCTTCAGCAAGTACAACGGCCTCAGCAAGCACATCGTCTTCAGAATCAGCCTCAGTAAGCACAACGGCTTCAGCAAGTACAACGGCCTCAGCAAGCACAACGTCTTCAGAATCAGCCCCAGTGAGCACAACGGCTTCAGTAGCACAACGGCTTCAGCAAGCACATCGTCTTCAGAATCAGCCCAGTAAGCACACCGGCTTTCAGCAGCACAACGGCTTCAGCAAGCACATCGTCTTCAGAATCAGCCTCAGTGCATAACGGCTTTAGCAAGCACAACGGTCAGCCTGCACCATTTCAGCGAGCACATCGTCTTCAGAATCAGCCTCGCAGTTAAAGTGCAGCAACGGCTTCAGCACAGACGGATTCAGGCAGCAGAACATCGTCTTCAGAATCAGCCTCAGTAAGCACAACGGCTTCAGCAAGCACATCAGCATCAGCAAGCACATCAGCATCAGCAAGCACGTCAGTTTCAGCAAGCACATCAGCTTCTGAATCACATCAGCATCAGTCAAGCACAGCTTCGGCAAGCACAACGGCTTCAGCAAGCACATCATCCTCAGCAAGTACGACGGCCTCAGCAAGCACAACGGCTTCAGCGAGTACAGACGCACCAGCAAGCACATCGTCTTCAGAATCAGCCCTCAGCAAGCACAACGGCCTCAGTAAGCACAACGGCTTTCAGCAAGCACAACGGCTTCAGCGGGCTATCGTCTTCGAATCAGCCTCATGTGAGCACAACGGCTTCAGCAAGAACATCGTCTTCAGAATCAGCCTCAGTAAGCACAACGGCTTTCAGCAAAGCACAACGGCTTCAGCAAGCACATCGTCTTGCAGAATCAGCCTCAGTAAGCACAACGGCTCAGCAAGCACACCGGCTTCAGTGTCAAGCACATCGTCTTCAGAATCAGCCTCAGTAAGCACAACGGCTTCAGCAAGCACAACGGCTTTCAGCAAGAACATCGTCTTCAGAATCAGCCTCAGTAACACAACGGCTTCAGCATAGCACGGCTGTCAGCAAGAACATCGTCTTCAGAATCAGCCTCAGTAGCGTTACAACGGCTCAGTGTCGACATCGTCTTCAGAATCAGCATCAGTGGCACAACGGCTTCATGCAAGTACAACGGCTTCAGCAAGCCATCGTCTTCAGAATCAGCCTCAGTAAGCACAACGGCCAGTAAGCACAACGGCTTCAGTGCAAGCCATCAGCATCAGCAAGCACAACGGCTTCAGCAAGCACATCAGCATCAGCACGTCAGCATCCGCAGCACGTCGGCTTCAGTCAAAGCTACATCAGCTTCTGAATCAACATCAGCTTGAATCAACATCAGCTTCAGCAAGCACAACGGCTTCAGCAAGCACAACGGCATCAGCAAGCACATCATCCTCAGCAAGTACGACGGCCTCAGCACTACCAACGGCTTCCAGCAAAGCACAACAGCTTCAGCAAGCACATCGTCTTCAGAATCAGCCCTCAGTAAGTACAACGGCTTCGTAGCAAGAACATCGTCTTCAGAATCAGCCTCAGTAAGCACAACGGCTTCAGGCAAGCACACTGGCTTCGGCAAGAACATCGTCTTCAGAATCAGCGCCAGTAAGCACAACGGCTTCAGCAAGAACATCGTCTTCAGAATCAGCCTCAGTAAGCACAACGGCTTCAGCAAGCACAACGGCTTCAGCAAGAACATCGTCTTCAGAATCAGCCTCAGTAGCACAACGGCTTCAGCAAGTACAACGGCCTCAGCAAGCACATCGTCTTCAGAATCAGCCTCAGTAAGCGCCAACGGCTTCATGCAGTACAAGGCCTCGGCAAGCATCGTCTTCAGAATCAGCCCCGGCACAACGGCTTCGCAAGCACAACGGCTTCGTGCAAGAAACATCGTCTTCAGAATCAGCCTCAGTAAGCACAACGGCTTCGCGCACACATCAGCATCAGCAGCACGTCAGCTTCGAAGCATACATCAGCTTCTGAATCAACATCAGCTTCAGCAAGCACAACGGCTTTCAGCAAGTTACAACGGCTTCAGCAAGCACTATCATCCTCAGCATAGCGACGGCCCTGAAAAAGCACAACGGCTTCAGCAAGTGCACATCGTCTTCGAATCCAGCCCCGTAAGCAACGGCTTCAGTAAGAATATCGTCTTCAGAATCAGCCTCAGTAAGCTGCAACGGCTTTCAGTAAGCACAACGGCTTCAGCAGCAACGCATCAGTAAGCACATCATCTCAGAGCACGACGGCCTCAGTCAAGCACAACGGCTTCAGCAAGCACAACGGCTTCAGCAAAAGGCACAACGGCTTCAGCAAAGCACAACGGCTTCAGCAGAACATCGTCTTCAAATCAGCCTCTGTACACAACGGCCTCGGTAAGCACAACGGCTTCAGCAAGCACAACGGCTTCAGCAAGCATCGTTCAGAATCAGCCTCAGTAGGCACAACGGCTTCAGCAAGCACAACGGCTCAGCGCGCATCGTCTTCAGAATCAGCCTCGTAAGCTACAACGGCTTCAGCAAGACAACTGGCTTCTGCAAGTGCAGCGGCCTGCGCAGCGCATCGTCTTCAGAATCCAGCCTCAGTAAGCACAACGGCTTCAGCAAGTACAACGGCCTCAGCGTTATATATCGTCTTCGAATCAGCCTCGGTAGCACAACGGGCTTCAGTAAGCACAACGGCTTCAGCAAGAACATCGTCTTCGAGAATCAGCCTCAGTAAGCACAACGGCTTCAGCAAGCACAACGGCTTCAGGAAGCATCGGTCAGCAGCAAGCATCAGCTTCTGAATCAACATCACATCAAAGCACAACGGCTTCAGCTACATCAGCATCAGCAAGCACATCGCATCAGCAAGCACGTCACTTCAAAAGCATCAGCTTTAATCAACATCAGTACTAAATAACGTCAAAAAGGCGCTTTCAGCAAGCACATCATCTTAAAATAATTAACGTACATGATCGCTCTTAGAATCAGCTAAGTACTTCAGAAGAACAACGGCTTAGCAAGCACAATCGGCTTCAGACCAGCAAGCACATCGTCTTCAATCAGCACAACGTCGCGCATCGCGCACCGTCTTTCAGAATCAGCTCCCCAGCATCACGGCAAGCACATCGCGTCTTCAACCAGCACAATCGGTTTTCAGCAAGCGGCAACATCGCTTCAACAGCCTCAGGTAACAACGGCATTATCAGAGCGCAACGTCAGCAAGCACATCGTTCGTGAATCAGCATTAAAGGCACAACGGCTTCAGCAAGCACATCGTCTTCAACGCCTGAGCACAACGGCTTCAGAAGCATCAGCGGTCAGCACAGGTCAGCATCAGCAGCAACGGCAGTTTCAGCAAGCACATCGTGCACTGTGCGTGATGTCAGCATCAGCTTCTGCATCGAGCATCAGCTTTCTGCACGCATCAGCTGACTAGGCACAACGGCTTCAGTACACAGCATCCTCAGCAAGTACGACGGCCTCAGCAAGCACAACGGCTTCAGTAAGCACAACGGTCAGCGCGACATCGTCTTCAGGAATCAGCCTCAGTGCTAGGCACAACGGCTTCAGCATTGATCGCTGTCTTCGTGAATCAGCCTCGTGCAAGCACAACGGTTTTCACAAGCACACAACGGCTTCAGCAAGAAACTATCGTCTTCTGAATCAGCCCTCAGTAAGCGCTTTAACGGCTTTCCAGCAAGAACATCGTCTTCAGAATCAGCCTCGCAAGCACAACGGCCTCTGGCAAGCACACGGCTCAGCAAGAACATCGTCTTCAGAATCAGCCCTCCAGCACAACGGCCTGCAGCACAACGGCCTCAGCAAGCATCACCGTCTTCAGAATCAGCCTCATAGTAAGCACTAACGGTTTGAGCAGCATACATCGGCCTCAGCAAGCACATCGTCTTCAGAATCAGCCTCAGTAAGCACAACGGCTTCAGCAAGCACAACGGCTTCTCAGCAAGAACATCGCTTCAGAATCAGCTCAGCAGGTCACACGCTTTCAGCAAGCACATCAGCATCAGCAAGCACGTCAGCTTCAGCAAGCTACCATCAGCTTCGAATCAACATGTCGGCAAGCACAACGGCTTTCAGCAAGCACAACGTGGCTTGTGCAAGCACATCATCCCTGTAGCGCATCGACGGCCTCTGTGCGCAAGCACAACGGCTTCAGTCAAAGGCACAACGGCTTCAGCAAGCACAACGGCTTCAGCAAGCACTATCGTCTTCAGACTCAGCCTCAGTACACAACGGCTTGTGCAAGAACATCGGGTCTCAGAATCAGCCCCCAGTAAGCACAACGGCTTCAGCAAGCACAACGGCTTTCTGCAGCGCTACGGCTTCAGCAAAGCACATCATCCTCTCAGCATGTACGCGCAGTTAGCACAACGTTTGGCGTCAGCAACGTGTTTCAGTACACAACGGCTTCAGCAAAGGCACAACGGTCAGCAAGCACATCGTCTTCAGAATCAGCCTCAGTACACAACGGCGTGAAGTTATCAACGGCTTCAGCAGGCACAACGGCTTCAGCAAGAACATCGTTCCCCAGAATCAGCCTCAGTAAGCACAACGGCTTTCAGCAAGCACATCGTCTTGTGAATCTCTGAGCTCAGTTAGCACAACGGTTTCAGCAGAAGGTCAACGGCTTCCAGCACAGCACATCAGCCATCAGCAAGCACAACGGCTTCAGCAAAGCACATCAGCTTCAGCAAGCACGTCAGCATCAGCAAGCGCACATCAGCTTCTTGAATCAACATCGGCTTCCAGCAAAGCGCATCAGCTTCGACCAACATCGGCTTCGAGTGTCACATCAGCTTCGGCAAGCAATACATCAGCTTCAGAATCAACATCAGCTTCAGCAAGCACATCAGCTTCAGCAAGCACATCAGCTTCAGCAAGCGCATCAGCTTTCTGTGAATCAACATCAGCATCAGCAAGTCACATCAGCTTCAGAATCAACATCGGTATTTCAGTGCTAGCACGTCAGCTTCAGCAAGCACATCAGCTTCAGCAAAGCACATCAGCTTCAGTGCTAGCACGTCAGCTTTCTGAATCAACATCAGCACCGCGTAAGCACATCACTGTGCTATCAGCAAGCACATCGGCTTTCGTGCAAGCACGTCAGCTTCTTGAATCAACATCGGCTTCGCAGCAAAGCACATATCGGCTCTGAGCAGTGCTACACTTCCAGCATCAGCAAGCCACATCAGCATCAGCAAGTCACCAACGGCTTCAGCACAGCGCATCAGCATCAGCAAGCACATCAGCATCAGCAAGCTACGTCAGCATCAGCAAAGCTAACATCAGCTTCTGAATCAACATCAGCATCAGCAAGCACAACGGCTTTCAGCGCGCGCACGGCTTCAGCAAGCACATCATCCTCAGCAAGCACGACGGCCCCAGCGTTACCAACGGCTTGAGCAAAGTGCGCCAACGGGTCTCAGCAAGCACATCGTCTTCAGAATCAGCCCTTAGTAAGTGCTTTCAACGGCTTTCGTGCAAGCACAACGGCTTCTGCAAGAACATCAGTCTTCGGTGAATCAGCCTCTGCAAAGGTCAACGGCCTTCAGCAAGCTACATCGTCTTCTGGTGAATCAGCATCAGTAAGCACAACGGTTTCCGGCACAACGGTCAGGCACACGCTGTGGTAACCGTCTTCAGGCGGTCAGCGGTCAGTAAGCACAACGGCTTCTAGCAAGCACAACGGCTTGGTGTTATCAGCATCAGCAAAAGCACAACGGCTTCAGCGTTATTGCACATCAGCATCAGCAAGTATCGCCAGCATCGCGCACGTCTCAGCTTTCCAGCAAGTGCCATCAGCTTCTGAATCACCACTGCTGCTTTAACTCAACATCAGTCTTTCAGTAAGCTAACATGGTCAGTGGGGCACAACGGCATCGTGCAAGCACATCATCCTCAGCAGGCACGACGGCCCCAGCAAGCACACAAACTGGCTTCAGCGAGCACATCGTCTTCAGAATCAGCCTCAGTAGGCACATATACGGTTTCAGCAAGCACAACGGCTTTCAGCAAGAACATCGTCTTCAGAACTGCAGCCTCAGTGAGCAGCAACGGCTTCCCGCCCAGCACAACGGCTTTGTAGCAAGAACATCGGGTCTTCAGTAACCAGCCCAGTAAAGCACAACGGCTTCAGCAAGAACATCGTCTTCAGAATCAGCCTCAGCAAGGCACAACGGCCTCAGTAAAGGCACAACGGCATAATCAGCAAAAGCACAACGGTCTCTCCAGCAAGAACATCGTCTTCTGCACCAGCCTCAGTGAAGCACAACGGTTTAGCGAGCGCAAACTGGCTTCAGCAAGAACATCGTCTTCAGAATCAGCCTCAGCAAGCACAACGGCTTCAGCAAGCACAACGGCCTCTGGCAAAGCACATCGTCTCGGTGAATCAGCCCGGTAAGCACAACGGCTTCAGCAGCAAGCACAACGGCCTCGAAGCAAGCACACTGTCTTTCGTGAATCAGCCTCAGTAAGCACAACGGCGTCAGTGCGGCAACGGCTTCAGTGCAAGAACATCGTGTTCTGTGAATCAGCCCAGTAAGTACAACGGCTTTGGTGTAAGCACATCAGCATCAGCAAGCACATGTCAGCTTTCCAGCAAGCACATCAGCTTTGAATCAACATCGAAGCTTCCAGTAAGCACAACGGCTTGTAGCAAGCACACAACGGCTTGAGCAAAGCACATCATCCCCAGCAAGTACGACGGCCTCAGCAAGCACTAACGGTCTGCAAGTGCCACAACGGCTTCAGTGAAGCACAACGGCTCACAGCAAGCACATATCGTCTTCGTGAATCAGCCTCAGTAAGCACAACGGTACAGCAAGAACATCGTCTCTCAGAATCGTCTCGTACACAACGAGCTTCAGCAAGCACAACGGCTTCAGCAAAGCGGCCAACGGCTTCAGCAAGGTCGACATCATCCTCAGCAAGTGACGACGTGCCTCAGCAGCGGCTTAACGGCTTCAGCAAGTTACAACGGCTTCCAGCAAGCACAACGGCTTTCAGCAAGGCACAACGGCTTCAGCAAGAATATCGTCTTCAGAATCAGCCCCAGTAAGCACAACGGCCTCAGTGGGCACAACGGCTTGTGCAAGTGGCCACAACGGCTTCAGCAAGAACATCGCAGAATCAGCCCGTGCAGCACAACGGCTTCAGCAAGCACATCGCGTCTTCTGTGACCAGCCTCAGTAAGCACAACGGTCAGCAAGCACAACGGCTTCAGCAAGCACATCAGCATCGCAAAGCCACAACGGCTTTCAGCAGCACATCAGCTTCAGCAAGCCATCGTCTGCATCAGCAAGCACATCAGCTTCTGAATCAACATCGGCTTCAGCAGCAAGCACATCAGCTTCTGGAATCAACATCAGCTTCAGTGAAGCACATCAGCTTCGGCAAGCACATCAGCTTCCAGAATCAACATCAGCTTCAGCAAGCACATCAGCTTTGTGCAAGCACATCAGCTTCAGCAAGCACATCAGCTTTGCAGAATCAACATCAGTACCAGTGCTACATACCAGCTTCAGGAATCAACATCGGCTTCAGCAAGCACGTCAGCTTCAGTGCGCTAGACGCTAGCTTCAGCGCAGCTAACATCAGCTTCAGCACACATCAGCTTCAGCAAGCACGCCAGCCCTGAATCTACATCAGCATCAGCGTTAAGCAATATCAGCAGCAGTGCCACATCGGCTTCAGCAAGTCACCGCCGCTTCTGAAATCAACATCGGCTTCAGCAAGCAGCACATCGGCTTTGCAGCAAGCACATCAGCATCAGCAAGCAGATCAGCATCAGCAAGCACGTCGCTCTGAACTCAACATCAGCTTTGGCAAGTAAGCACATCGGCTTCTTTGAAGCAAGCACGTCAGCTTTCGAATCAACATCAGCTCGTGCGCAGTCACATCAGCTTCTTCTAGCAAGCACGTCGCTTCTGAATCAACATCAGCTTTCTGCGCACCAGCATCGTGCAAGCACTATCAGCATCAGTGGCGCGCACGGCATCAGCGTTAGCATCGGCTTCCAGCGCACATCAGCACCAGCAAGCACACTGTTAATCTAGTACACGTCAGCTTCAGCAAAGCACCGTCAGCTTCCTGAGTGACGTCATACCGGCGCAATACTGGCTTCTTTAGTGTACGCAACATCAGCATCAGCAAGCACATCGGCTCAGCAAGCACATCAGCATCAGCAAGCACATCAGCATCTGAGTGCTACGTCAGCTATCAGCAAGCATCAGCATCAGCAAGCACGCATCAGCGTTAACGTCAGCATCAGCAAGCGCTTCAGCAAGCACGTCAGCTTCGAATCAACATCGTGCTATCAGCAAGCACATCAGCATCAGCGTTGCACATCGCTTTCAGCAGTTAACAAGGCCGCTTCTGGAATCAACATCGGCTTCAGCAAGCACGTCAGCTTGAATCAACATCAGCATCAGCAAGCACGTCAGTATCAGTAAGCACAACGGCTTCAGCAAGTACAACGGCCTCAGCAAGCATCGTCAGTTTCAGAATCTGCATCTTAAACGATTGTTACAAGTAAGGGACTACCTGAAAGTTATTCTATGGATAGTTTTGAAATATCGTATAATTGTTTGATTCAATTAGTAATTCGGTATCAGCTTCTGAATCAAGATCAGCTTTCTGGAACGATAAAATCAACAGGTGATTCAGGAAAAACAATTACCAAATACCAGTTCAGAAGATTCTAATTCATCTCTACTTTTAGGTGCTTTGGACAGCTATTACTGGTTTAGGTTTGTTTGTAAAACGTAGTAAAGATTGAAATCTGAAAATATCTATGTTATAGAGTAGTTTCTATAAAGACTAGATAAGAAAACCTGAAAAGTTTAAATTTTCGGCTCATTGTCAACTGTAGTGGGTTGAATAAAAGCTAACATCTGAGAGGACAATTGATGTCCTCTTCATTTTTATATTCAGAGCGATGAAAAATTACGTTTCTTAAAGTTGTCAAAGTTCCTAAAACCAAAGGCATTATTTCTGTTTGATGAGTTTAATGAGATTATTGGTTGCTTCCAATTTAGCGTTGGAATAGGGCAATTGAAGGGCGTTGACAATTTTCTCTTTGTCCTTGAGGAAGGTTTTGAAGATAGTCTGAAAAAGAGGATGAACCTGTTTAAGATTGTCCTCAATGAGTCCGAAAAATTTGTCTGGCTCCCTTTGTTCTGAAAGTGAAAAAGCAAGAGCTGATAGAGATTATAGTGGTGTCTCAAGTCTTTCTGAATAGCCCAAAAGCTTGTCTAGAATCTCTTATTGTTAAGTGTATGCGAAAGTAGGGGCGATAAAAACGTTTATCACTCAATTTACGGCTATCCTGTTGAATGAGCTCAGTAGCGCTTTGATAGCTTTGTATTCATGGGATTTTCTATCAAATTGATTCATGATTTGAACACGGACACGACTCATAGCACGACTAAGATGTTGCACAATGTGAAAACGATCTAGAACGATTTTAGCATAAGGAAAAAGCTGTTTAGCCAAGTTATAGTAAGGACTAAACATATCCATATTAGTAATGATTTTCACCGATTAAGGAACGGCCTCTATCGTAGCGCAGAAAAAGTGATTTCTGGATGACATGTCTGTTCTACCTCAAGCATCGGTGAGATAATGTTGGAGATTGTGTCAAAATCTCTGTGCAATGAAACTCATCTTTCCTCTTTGGTAAAAGAATACTCTGTCCCAAGACATAACTTTCGCAGGTCGGCTAAAGTCATGCTTTAAAGTGAAAGTCATTTAACTTGCGAATGACAGTTGAAGTTGAAATGGCTAGCTGATGAGCAATATCGGTCATAGAAGCTTCTCAATCAACTTTGTGCGTACCTCTGCTGATAATACGAGGATCTGATGATTTTTCTTGACGATAGAAGCCCCAGCTGAATCATCATTTTCGAGCAATGATAGCACTTTAAAACGATCGCTTTTGCTAGAAGAATTTGGCATACCTAGTCGTCCTCGAGGCGTTAAGGATTCTTTTCGACGTGCTTTGAAAAATCCATATCTGTCGACCTCCGCACCATGCAAGATGGGGCGTCATAGTCCAGCTTTAGCGACGATTTCCTTGGTGCATCCTCCTTACTGATGACATCTAGACTCTGATCTATTAGGGTCTTTAATATCGAGTAGTTTTTGTGATAAAATGTAATTGTTCATATGATTTTTCTAATGATGGTTTGGGTCGCTTTTCATTATAGATCTGAGGGACTCTACACAAAAAATAGGCTCCATAAGATCCATAGGGATTTACCCACTACAAATATTATAGAGTCAT
>BNJU01003750.1_pt1 | contig 72933 bp, 81 predicted proteins | sample 8539281 | NCBI WGS metagenome assembly BNJU01 (sample SAMD00202456, study PRJDB9452) | human saliva metagenome | isolation source: human saliva | place: Japan
TTTCAGGCGAATTGATACTGATCTTTGGCATGTTGGGTAGTTTGTTTTACTTGTTCTTTCTCCCAAATGGACTATTTACCCTATCTAAAACTCAAAGCCAGAGTACTGAGAAGCTTTATTAGTAGATGCACAATATTTGTGTAATCTCCTGTAAATTAAGTTGTTATCTTTTTCTTGAACTACGCTACTGAATGACAATTATATCACCATCAAGGAGTAATTTTATGTGGATTAAATCATAATAGATGCTTACTTAAAATGAGTAATTTATAGAGGTGAGATTAGTCGTCCGAAGTGAATAATGGTGAAATTATTACTAGTGAATTAAGAAGGAAGAATTATTATTACATGAAAAGGTGTATTATAGAGGGGGAAAATTATATGCAGTATTTAATCATACTGATTATACAAGAAATGATGTGTCAAAGGCACCAAAAGACTCTTGGTCCTATCGGTACCTATCTAAGGTCCATTAATGCTAAAACTTTAGAAGGATTTCTCTTTACCAAGTGAGATTAGGAGAAGTAGATAAGGACTTCGTAGAACTGGATAAACAAGTTTTGGTTGCAAAATAAATTTAGGATTCATAGCTCACTTGTAAGAGAACTGAGGAAGAGCATTTCTATAAATACCGTTTAAAGGCTCTATTATGAAAAAAGATGATATATAGTGAGTAGTTTCTATCTTGTGCAAATGATTGTTGCAGCGTGGATATAAACTATATTGGTTTGATGGTACGAGGAACTAGTAAAGTCGTTTCCCACGATAACAACATTTCAACGTACGTTAACATGGAGATCGCAGGAAAAATTGAAGCTTTCTTTGGGTTAAAGGAGTTATGAGTCAGACATTTAAGAATCACATAGAGAAAAGAGGTAGCGAGGCCAAATAGGACGTTTATTAATATAAAGAGCTTGATGCTAGGATAGTAAGTAATGAGTGAGAAGTTTAATGCTGCGATTAAGAAGCTAGAGTATCTTTTAAGCGTTGATAGAGTTCATGAAATGCGGTGGCAGAAAGAAATTTTGGATATAATATTGTTGGTATACCCGCAGTATCGGTTTGCGATTGATGCAGTATTGTCTTTGGATAATGCAAAAGCAAAGTAGATTTTGTTCTCATAGACTTATTTAATAATGTTGACATTATTGAAATTAAACGACCGGATAAAGGCGATTTTAAGAGCTCTATATCTTGGATAATTACGTTCCGTCTCTCATGGATTAACTGGAGCAAGTATTCAAGTAGAGGTTCTATATACGTCAATTAATATGGGTAATCCTACTAAAAACGTAACTAAAATCAAGACTAGAGAGGAAAGGCTTTAGTGAAGAAATACGAGATAAACAATGTAAAGGGATGATGATTAATAATTGGGCGAACAGCTGGCTAATGATAAGCACAATAAGCAGCTATAGGATAATTAAAAACCAATTCTCTAATATTGTAAGCTTGATTAGCTATATGATGAATTGTGTGTCATATATAAGTAGAATTGAGAGATAGATTTTCTAACGACGGCTTGGACAGACTATATCGGAAGACACCAATTGAATGCGCTGATTTTTGAATTACAGTGGCTGCTAACAGCACACTAAGTGTCATACTTGGGTCATACATATATGTTTCGTGTGTGTAACTTCTTATTTCTCAATTCTAAGAAACTCATCCGAGAATTTTAATCCTATCCATGTTTTAATCTCTTGATAGAAAGTAAAAGATGTGTCGAATCAAGTCTATCGCATATTTGCTTAATCATATATTTTCCGTCGCTCCTCGAGTCCGCTCATTCACTGCGCTAGAAAAATAGGGATATCTTGATTGCTTGGAAATAGGTTATCGTAACCGTAACTATGCTTTTCCCAGGCTAGCTCAAGCTTTGATAGATCACTTATTGTTACATAGGGCTGTAGATGGTATAATTCAATAAAATTATTGGCCCAGGCTTTCGGAAGTTGGGCTTATAAAGATGTAGCCATTCTTGAAGCGATAAGAGAGTGATGTCAGTAATCTGCGGAGAAGCCGATACGTCCAGCGTATTCGTCATGTGTGGGAGGACAATGAGAGTTGCCAATGGTGTATGAGTGGTGGTGTTGCAAATGATTTAAATCCGTCTTGGATTCTTGCTGATAACGTCAAATTTCGCATAATTTTTAGATAGATAGTCGCGGCTGACAGGTCGCGACTTTTTATCTTCAGGTCTATAACCAATAGCACAATAAAATTTGTGAGAAAGGAATTCATGGTTTCGCCTCTAATCACATCTGTAGCCGAATTTTATTGACCCAATGCTTGGTACAGCCAATAGCTTCCTTGTCATGCAGTCCAGCATTGAAAGCAGTATGTATATTAATTAAAGTCACTCGTATTATCTTTGAACTCGCCATTTTTATATTCCAATAAAGCTGTAATGCTGTCTTCGGGTAGCGAATCAGTATAACAATTCTTGAAATCCCATAACCAAGGCTGTTTTGGATCCTATCTCGCATTCTTTTAACCACTTGATCACCGTTTCTCTCGCTCGTCCGCTTTTTGTGTCCCATAATGAGTGCTCCTTAATATCTTCTTTATTCTGTCCAGGTAACTATAGCTTTATTATAATTCTTCGATTTGAGAAATACAAGGATGTGTTTTAATCATGATAAAGTGACTGGCGGTCACCTAGAACTTTTGAGTAGAAAGCCGATATCCATAGTTTATAAAGTACGTCTGATTCGTGGAATAAGTCCCAGCCTTAATGCCAGAGTCGAGAGCGTCAAGTTTATAAACTTGATGAGCACTAATATTACACTGCAACATCCTTCTGCCCAAACCGCAATAAGCCACGCCCAGCGAGCAGGCTGACAAGACCAGCCCGACTCCGACATAGCCGAGGTTTAGGCTGCCATTAGGGAATGATTTCGGCGCCGTCCACGTGAAAGCGAAGGGCGTGAGCCATTTGAGAATGCCCGGGCCAGGGGGCGATGTGGCGACTCAGGTTGGCTGGTAGAAGCCAAGTACGCAGGCCGATGCCGGCACCTGGGCCAGTGCCGCGGCGTTTGCCGGACAAGGCCGACAGACTCAGACGAGAGGCGATGAACTCTGAGGTGCAAGATCAGGTGAGGCCAGAGTGCAGGAGCAGGAGTTGACCCACAGGCGCGAGGCTCACCCATCAGGGTCAGACTTAGAGAACAACTGCCAGGGTCACCGCGTTGAGAATCAGAAGCTGGCTGACCAGGGCTAAGGCCTTGCTGGTGACAGCCGAAGCCCGACTGAGGGGATGGGTCAAGCAGGAATTCAGCAGTGCCGGCTTGTTCTTCTTTGGCTAGGGAATTGCTGGCCAGAATGGCGGCATGAGAGGCGCCACCCAGGCTAGGACGCTCTGACATTCAGCGGTATGAAGCCGATGAAGCTGCCCATGTTGAGCTTGCTCAGGCCGAGAGGCGTCGGAGAGGCGCCCATGGTGCTAATCAGGCCGTTGATACTAGCCATCTGGTCCTTAGCTTGAGGAAAAGGAGGGTGATCAGGACCCATAAAAGCCCGCGATGGCCGCTGTCCACAGGATCGAGGCTACGCCAGCTAGCGCGTAATTCGTGGCGGAATAGAATCACGACAAATCGCCTCCTTCTTGGTAGTAGTGGCGGAAGATTTCTTCCAGGCTTGGCTCGGCCAGGCTGAAATCGCGGACTGGCCTACCTGCCAAACAGGCTAGTAGAGGCATTGGGGTCTCCCTTGATAGAGGAAGCTGGCTTGGTCTTTGCCCTTGGCACGCCAGTTGGATGACGCCTGCTAGGGCTGCCAGGCCAGGTACTTGGCCGGACAGGCTGACGCGTTTAGCTTGGTGCTGTCATGGGCTGGCGACATCTTCGGTGGCACGATTTGCCTTGGCGGATAATGGCTGCATCGGTCGCAGTGGTTTGGACTTCGGACAGGACATGGCTGGATAGGGAAGACGGTCCCGCCGGCAGCGTTCCTCTGGTGAGGCGAAGATTCTTCTTGGATGAGGGGATCCAAGCCACTGGTGGGCTCGTCTAGAATCAGAGGTCAGGTTGGTGCTGGAGGGCTGCCACAATGCACCCAACTTTTGCGGTTACCCAGAGACAGTTGGTCTGCCGCCATCCCCCAGGTCCAGCTGCAGCCGGTCGCTGAGGCGGCGGCATTCAGCCTGTGCAGTCCAGGCCTCTCAGATCAGCAGATAATTTAGGTAGGTCGCGGGCGGTCATGCCGGCATGGGAGTGGGTTTCGGACGGCGGGTAGCCCCGCGGCGCAGGATTTGGCCTTGTTGCGCGACTGCAAAGCCCTAGGACCTGGGCACTGCCGCTGGTGAGGCAATCAGCCCCAGTGGGGTGCGGATGGTGGTGGGATTTGCCGGCCCCGTTAGGCCCGATAAAAGCCAAAGAGCTCCGCCCTCTGGGACGGTCAAGTTGAGCTTGTCGATGCCCCGGTGCTTGCCGTAGGATTTTGGTCAGTTGATGCGTTTGAATAGCGTACATGGGATCACTCCTTTCTAAGATAGAGACTTCCGAAGTCAATCAGTTGGTTGAATTCCGCCTCGATGGTTTCGAGGATCAACGGACCCTCGCTGGACATGCTCCCAGAGATAACCCTGGGCGGCCCAGGTCATATCCTTATACACTTGAGCTGAAAATCGATATCGGGCCGAAAAGCAGCTCATATCTAAGCTTGTCCATGAGACTGGACCTGTTTCGCCTTGACTTGTTTTCATGCGTTGGGCCAATTCTGGCATAATCTCAGGATCCTGCTCGTGGTAGGTCTTAAGGCTAGAGGCCAGCCAATCGGGATTGAGCCGGGCTAGTTGCACTTAGTCTGGGTCACGCTCTTGAAAAGGCTCGAAGAAAGTCCAGGGTCTCATAGCAGCCTCCTTCTTTTTGGAAATCTTTCAGTCTGCTGGACTAAAGAGGTCGAAAGAGGGAAGAAGTAAAGTTCCTTTTATTATGGAAATAATGAAAAAGCAAGGTTTGGAGATCCCCGCCGCGTCGGCAATGGCGCTCATGGGCACTTCTTATGACGTGCTGGCCGAAGACTCGGAAGCCCAGCGTGGATAATGCTTCCTGCTTGGCTTGGGCAGGGGCATAAATGAGGATTCATAGCTTTCTTGGCTCCTTTCATTAGAAGTTATCCTCATTATAGACCCATTGACCGTTTTTGAGAGGGTCAGGATTTGCTTTACCTATCTACTAGTTCTACTAGTAGATGGGGTGCAGGCTGAGAGCGAAATGTACGTGGTGAGATGGTAACAAAATGGAAGGGCTGATGTGTTCCTTAAAGACGGCTATGCTATAATAAAGGTGAAAAAGCCAGCAGCATGAGCATCGCACTTGCTGGGATTGGATACCTAGATTTCCGCCCCCTAATTCAGGACATCTCCTAAAATTTCAGCTATACTCAACTTGTCAGGGAGGTTACCAAGATGAATATGATGGAAGCTTTTAACCGGACGCTGGACTATCTGGAGTCTACCCTGGACGGGGAGCTAGATGAGTTGCAGGGTGGCGCGACTGTCAGGGCTATCCTTACGCCATGTTTAGCCGGCTCTTCTCCATGCTGACAGGGACGTCACTGTCAGAGTATTTGCGGGAACGTCGCTTGACAGAGGCGGCGCTGGCCCTGCGCCGAGTCTGAGGCCCAGATCATCGACATCGCCATCCAATATGGCTATGAATCAGCCGATGCACTTCGGGGCGGCTTTCAAGAAATTTCATAGGGGCGACTCCGACACAAATTAGGGCAGGGGCGCCCTTTGCGCCTAGTCGGGCGACTACAGCTACGGCTGACCCTGCAAGGGAGGAGATAGTATGAAAATCAATATCCAACAGAAGCCTGCCTTGACCGTGGCAGGGCTTAATGCCAATCATATCCCTAGCAGCCAGTGTCCTCAGATCTGGCAAGACCTCTACAGCAAATTCTCCCATGAGGACTTGGCTAGCTTAGGTAGGGGCCAAAGCCTGGGCGTCTGCCACGACATCGACACACCAGAACGCCTCAACTATATGGCCGGCTATGAGGTAACTGACCGGGCTAAGGCTGAGGCGATGGGGCTCGATATCTTGGAGGTAGCAGCCGCTGAATATGCGGTGGTGGAGTTGGATGGGCCAGTGCCGGATTGTATCCACGCAGGTTGGCGCTACCTCATGGAAGTCTTCTTCCCTGAGCAAGGTTTCCAACATTCGGGGGCACCTGACTTCGAGGTTTATGGTGAAGGCAATATGGGGGCGCAAGACTATCGTATGGAACTCTGGGTGCCGATTGTCAAAGTCGATTAAACTAGGACAGATTGAAGCAGACGGGCGGACTGTTAGCAGGCGCCCGTTTTTTTACGACTTATTTTGTGAGCGCCTGTGCATTTTGGACAGGAGCCGGCAAGTGGACTATAATAGGAAGCATCATTAAAATAGAGAGGTGATCCCCTATGGATAGACTGAAGAATATGTTTCAATCCCTCAGACCGTGACTGGTTAATCCGCCATTATTTATTTGGTTTTGCTTTTTACGCCTTCTTCGTCTTTACATCCATCAGCCAAAGTTGGAAAATTCGATGACTAAACTGTATTCTTTACTTGCCTTGTGCTCTCTGCTTTATCCCTTCGCTATGTTTGTCTATGAGAGTCTCAGTCAGACTTCATTGTCGGCGACAATGTCTTCTTGATCGCGGGCCTCTTAATGATAGCCTGGAAGATTTTCCGTTTTATCATTATCTGGTTCTTGCGGTGCCAATTGGCGATTGGTTTATTTATCTCTATTTTGTTTGCGGACGTCAATACTGTTTGCTGTCTCAAGGCCCCGTCATTTTCGAGTGATGGGGCCTTTTAAACTCTGCACTGTACCCTGCAACAAAAGGCTAATCAATCATTTGCTATGTTATATTTGGGGCGACTTATGGTACACTATAAGTGATATGCACAAAGAATCATCGAAGATTGAAATTAGGAGTTATATATAATGAAGAAATTAGTCATCCGCAGGAGGCAAGCCCCTCACAGGTGAAATTACCATTAACGGGGACCAAAAACTCCACAGTTGTCTTTAATTCCAGCTGCTATTTCTAGCGGATTCGAAGTTGTCTCTAGAAGGCGTGCCTGATATTGCTGACGTCTATTCTTTAATCGAGATTTTAGGGAAGATTTCAATGTTAAGGCTACTTTCAAGGATAATGTCTTAACCATCGATCCAACAGAAATTAAATCCATCCCAATGCCAAGCGGGAAAATTCAGAGCCTACATGCTCTCATATTACTTTATGGGGCAGACCTTTGTCGCGCTTTGGTGAAGGGTCATTGGCTTGCCAGGGGCTGCTTCTTAGGCCCTCGCTCAATCGACCAACACCTCAAGGCCTTCCGTTCCTTAGGGCTAAGGGTGAGAGGACGACTTTGGCGTTGTGACTCTAACGACCGACCAAGAAGGCCTTGTTGGGGCGCGTATCTACATGGACGTGGTCAGTGTTGGGGCAACCATCAACTAGTATCTTAGCGGCCGTTAAGGCCAAGGGCAAGACTATTATTGAGAACGCCGCTCGCGAACCGGAAATTATTGATGTCGTTAACCTCCTCAACAAGATGGGGGCTAAGATTCGAGGGGCCGGGACTAGCGTCATCAGGTTGAGGGCGTTGAGCATCTGCATGGCTGTACCCACACCATCATTCGGACCGGATTGAAGCAGGGACCTATATTACGGCTGCTGTGGCAGCTGGCCAAGGGGTCCGCGTCAATAACGTCATTTTCGAACACATTGAAGGTTTCATTGCTAAGATTGAAGAAATGGGCGCTCAATTGGAGATTGGCGAAGATTCCATCTACGTTCATCCAAGTCCAAACCTCCGTATGGTCAGCGTCAAGACCCAGCCCTATCCAGGCTTTTGCCACTGACTTGCAACAACCGCTGACGCCACTCTTGGCTATTGCGGCGGGTAACAGGACCATCATCGACACCATCTATCCAGCCCGTGTCGAAACATTCCTGAACTCAACCGCATGGGGGCCGATATCAAGGTCGAAGGGGCCAGATTCGGGTCAATGGGCCAACCCAGCTGAGTGGGAGCATAAGTCAGGGCCAGCGACCTGCGGGCAGGCCTGCTTTGCCGGCTTTGGTGGCGGATGGCGTCACCGAGATTACTGGCGTCGACGCATATCTTGCGTGGCTACTCTAATATCGTAGGCAAAGTTGCGCGATTTGGGTGCCGATATTGAAATGATTGAAGTAAAGCGAGATGCAAGAGGCCTAAGGGCCTTTTGACATGTTTAGTGGAGGCTATTCGCCATGAAAATACATAAAACCAATGCCGTGCGACTACTCGACCAACACAAGGTGACCTACCAAGTACGGGACTACAGTCAGACAGGCGCCTTATCGGGCTTGGAAGTAGCAGAGCCTATGGGCCAGAATCACAGACCAGGTCTTTAAGACCCTGATGACGGTTGGGTAAAATCAGGGTGGCCATTATGTCTTTGTCATTCCGTGGTAGCCAGCCTGGATTTGAAGAAGGCCGCGCGTGCCGTCGGTAGAAGCATATCGCCATGATTAGGAACGCGACCTCTTGCCCCTAACGGGTTATGTTCACGGCGGTTGCTCGCCCATAGGCATGAAGAAGACCTTCCCGACTCATGTTCATGTTAGCGCCTGGGACTATCCCTCGATCATGGTTTCGGCTGGCAGATTGGCCTGCAGTTAGAGCTAGATGTTCGGGATCTGGCTCAGTCCTAACACTGAGCGCGGATGATTTAATTGAATAAGCCATGGCAAGCAGCCAGTCCTCAGGGGCTGGCTGCTTTTGATTTTCAAGGTTCTTTAGCATAGACGCAAGGGCGTCTTGCGCTATAATAAATTAAGAAAACGTATACATAGCAGGAGGGGTCAACATGTCAGACTTAAACAAGCAACAACACGTGACCGTCATTCAAGCTAATGGGCAAAGCGAATTTGAAAGTATTCCTATTGAAACCATTGAAGGATAGTCAATTGTGGCAAATGCTCGGTTTGAGTGCGGCCCAACACTTATTTCCTAGAAGATGAAATTCTAGAAAATCCCTTCATTGAACTAGACTATCCTAAGACCAAGCCCCAGCAAGCATCAGTTTGACCCTACAAGAACACAGTGCCATTATTGGGGTGGATCCGCAGATGCCGGAAGCGCCGCGTAATCTGCCGATGTTTCTCTTCGAGACAGATTATGATGTACCGTCGCATACCATTATTCGAGGACGCCATGGTGCGCCTGATTGATTTATTAAATCCTCAGGGCTATCTGCCATACAGCTACCAGGAAGTGGCCAAACAACTAGAGCATCGAACCCTATCATTGCCTTGGATGCCAGTACCTCTTCCAACAATTGGAACCTGCCGAGATTGAGGGCCTATGACTTGCGCGAATGCTTGATGTTGCAGACCGAGCAAGATGCGCATGCCCCTAATGTGAGCCTACTACCTCTTAGAAGAATATTTTGACCAACTCAAGGCAGAAGATTGCCAAAGCCATCGTGAGCGGCTACTGGCCTGCCACTAGCAGATGTCCTGGCCTGGGTGGCATACTATCAAACCTTGCGGACCAGTCCAGCCGATCTCTTCCAAGTGGAAGAAGAGGAGCATCTCCTAGATGACGTGACCGTTCTCCAAGACCAGGAAGGCATGAAGGTACGTTATAACGCCCACTACTATCCAAAATTAATCTTCAATGAGTCCTACTATCCAAGAGATGTTAGCGACCCAAGATCCTGAGGGTCGTCGCCTTCTCCAAGCCACAGAAACTCATGTATGATCGTCTAGCTACGTAACTTGCGGGTGCGTGAGCAATTGATTCTGAAAGTCGCGCAAGCCATTGCAGCAGTTCAGCTACGATTACTTTCAGCCAACTTTCAGATTCAAGGTGCCACTCTTGCTCAAGCAGGTGGCGGAGATTACAGGCTTGCCTGAACCAGTCGTCAACCTCTTGGTGTCTAACAAGAACATGGGCTTCGGCCAATATGTCCCTGCCACTGACGGACTTTATCACAGTGGCGACGCGGGAAGACAGGATGAGCTACTCTGCTGAGAAGATTAAAGCAGATCATTCATGAGATTCTACATGATGCGCCAGCTGACTTAAGTGATGAGGAGCTGGGTGGAACGCCTGAAGAACGTAAGATTATGATTGGTCATTCATGGTACGTAACTACCGCCAAGCACTGGGCCATTAGAGAAATAACCCGCTCTAGACTTGAGTCTGGAGCGGGCTGTTCTCATTGAGTGCAAAGCAAGATTTTGGGGGCGAGTTGTGGTTAACCACAGCTCGCCCTAAAATCCTGATAATACAAGAAAGTGCTAGTTCGTCTTATAGAGTGCTATTATCATAAGATGACTGCTAAATTTTTATTCGTAAAAATGCCTTTTAGACAAAAGAATCCCCGGCTTCCATCAAAAGGGTCCGGGGGATTTTTCTACTACTACTGTTAACTTCGCGCGCGATTGAAGAGCTAACTGCAATCCAGAAGAAGAGTAGGAAGTAGGCCGAGGCCACGACTGGAGTCAAATCGAAGTTTAGGTTGCCCCAGGTAAGAGGCGGCCTACTTTTAGGAAGGTGAAGAAGAAGGCAAAAGCTTCATTCACTCATGAATTTCTGAACCACATTCCCCATGCTATCGCGATTAGTGGTTAGGAAGGTATAGGCTCCGCTTAAGATTGGGTTAATGAAGCTGAGCAGGAGATAAGTGAAAATCAGTGGACCCTGGCCCGGCGAAGGGAAGGCAGGGATGGCTAGAAGGGCGATGTAGCCCTGGGAGAGGGGATGCTAGGAATCAAATAGTTGGTGAAAAATGCGAGGATTTCATTGCTTTTGAAAAGTAGCCCCGACATGCGCCCCCGATTAAGAGCCCAACTAGAGCTCAAGCATGAAGCCAGTAGAGGTGAAAAGAGTCCTACCAGGATCTTGCTGAGGGACGACAGAGCGACGGCGGTGGCCATAACTGATGGTGTTAATCAAGGTCCGGTTCTTAGTCTCATTGTTAAAGGTCAGGATTTGAGCCACAAAACAAAAGAATCAGAGGGATTTCCTTAAGGCCAATGATATAGGAACTCAAAACTTGATTGCCCACAAGAGCCTTTTTGCAGTTCAGTGATTTCTACAGTCATAGTCCGGCGAAAAGCATAGTAGTAGCCAGATAGGCAATACCGAGTGTTGCCAAGAAGCTGAGCAGCAACATAGTAAAAGGCGCCACCGATGACGGATTTGATAGAATTCTGCGCGTAATAGCTGGAACATCTTAGTTGCCTCCTTCTGTAAGATTCAAGAAGACGGATTCGAGGTCATTCTTGTGGCTACCCAGGAAGAAGTTCAAGCCTTCATTTACTAGGCGTTTGGCAATTTCAGGTAGGGGGCACTTCTAAGTCATAGATGGCAATTAACTCTTTGCCATCTGCCGCCCTATATCTTAGCCTAGCCATTGGCTTAGAAGTCTAGAGCCTTGGCATTGTCGAGTTTTGGACCTGATAATAGGTGCTGAGCTTGTTGGGCCCAGTTCTTGAGGCTAATGTCAGCCACCTTGCGGCCCTTGTTAACGAAGACAAAGCGACTTGCCAAGTGCTCCAATTCCGACAGGATATGGGAAGAAATCAAAATGGTCATGTTCTTTTCCCAGTTGAGTTTCAAGAGTAGCTCCCACATGGATAATCCCAGCAGGGTCCAAGCCGTTAATAGGCTCGTCTAGAATTAGAGGTCAGGATCATGTAAGAGGTTAAAGCAATGGCCAAACGTTGCTTCATCCCCAGGAGAAGTTCTTGACTTTTCTTATTGCCGGTCTTGTCCAGGCCAGCAAGGCCAAAACTTCGTTGATACGGGCGCTGCGGTCTTTGACCTTGCGTTGCAGGGCATAATGAATCATATTCTGCTTAGCACTCATGTTATCGACGAAGGCGGGGCCTCAATCAAGGCGCCGACAGAAGTGGCGGTTGGTTAGAAGGGCCTCGTAGTCTACCGAGCCAAAGAGCTGAATGTTCTTCTCAGATGCAGGGGTTAGGGCCCACGATGCTACAGCAGAGGGTGGATTTACCAGCCCATTGGGTCCAATAATACCGACGATTTCGCCGCGCAGAGCAGAGAGGTCGAAGAATCTAGGGGCCCGTTGCTTCTTATAAATCTTGAGTCCAACACTTACTTCCAAGACAGACTCTAAGACGGATTCGGTCATGATAAATCTTCCTTTCTTAAAGGAATCGCTATCTATAGTATAGCAAGGATGCCTCTTGATTCCAAGCCAGACGGGTGAGTAGGAAGTGCGTCTGAATCGAAAAGATAAAGATTGCGGTTGACATCCAGTCAGAAGGCGTATAATAAATTATGGAAAAGTAGTCATTACATATTTTTCATAGGAGGAAGATCGAGATGAAACGTAAAATTATCTGCACTTTTATGCAAGCCTAGTATTGGTACTTGGCTTATTGGCTTTCGTGGCTCCTACTGTCTCAGCTGCTGGCAGAAGAAGGTCATGACCACTTTCTGTCCAGTTTACTACTTAGACTCAACGCATTGCCGGGGATAAGGCAGAGGTTTCCATGCTCTGAAGGCAAAAGTGCCCATGACTGCAGAAATGAGCGCCGCGACGCAGCCAGAGTTCAAACCAGCGACCTCTTTATCTACCAAGATGATGAGATGGAACACTTTTGTTGAAGAACTTAACCAAACTCTTGGATACTGACCAAGACCAAGGTTCAGAAGACAACCGAGGCATTGAACTTCTCAGGGTGATGCTGACCATGAAGACCACGACCATGAAGCGGAATCTAGGTCAATCTGGGAAGAGCATCATGAAGAGGGCGAAGAAGGCCATCACCATAATTTGACCCACACTTGGATGGACCCAATGACTTACGCTAAACAAGCGGAAAAATGTCAAGAAAGGCCTTGGTTGCCTCAAGACCCTGAAAATGCGTCCAACCTGATAAAGCCAATGCTGCTAGCCTAACAGAAGACCTTAAGAAATTAGACCAAGAATTTAAAAGAAGGCACCGCTAAGCTAAGCGACAAGAATTTTGTGGTGCAACATGCTGCCTGGCTACCTAGCCCACGCTTATGGCTTAGAACAACATGCCATTACAGGGGATTTCTTCTACAGCAGAACCAAGTGCGGCTACCTAGCTAAGATGCAAGAATTTGTTAAGGAACACAAGACCAAGGTCATCTTCGTTGACCCATCCTTGGATGATGCCATTGCCAAGACCGTGGCATCTGCTACGGGTGCTGAGCTCCGTCCATTGCGTACCTTGAAACTGTCAGCGCAGAAGGAAAGTGCGCTGAGTGCTGACTAGCTTCAGCCTCATGCGCGAAAACCTAGCTAACCAACCCAAGTAAGCTGGTTAAGATTAAGACACCTCAAACGAAAAGCGGTGGCCTGGCCACTGCTTGCATTTTTCGTCCTAGTGGTCTGTAATAGGAGAAGCCAAGTGTAGCAATTACTGTCAATTAATTGCTAACTCTTCAATTTTTGTCCCAACTAGCACGTGGGACCTTTTTGCCAGCAAATGGTATCTGCCAGGAGGCAAGTCATGACCCTAGTCAGTGTCAAAAACCTCTCCTTCTACTATGATCAGGAGAAGGTCCTTAATGAAGTAAACTTTGAAGTCAACGGGTGAGTTCGTCATTCTGACCAGGGAGAAATAGGGGCGACCAAGTCCACCCTCTTGAAGAATATCCTGAGGCCTGCTCAGCCAGCGTCAGGCACGGTCACCATTGCCAAGACCAATGCCTCAGGCAAGCCCTTGTCTATCGAGTTTATGTGCCACAGAATGTCAACTCTTTTAATGCTGAGCTTCCTAGCCGGGTTCAGGAGTTTGATTGAGTCGGTCGCTATCCAAGGGCGCTGGTTCAAGCGCCTGAGACGCCTCATGACAAGGGAACATGTGGATCGAGCCCTATCGGCTGTCGGCATGAGCCATTTGCGCCATAAGAAAATCGGAGAATTATCAGGCGGTCAGAAGCAACGTATCTGCCTAGCGCGGGTTTTGCCACTGATCCGGACTTTCTTCGTCTTAGATGAGCCAACCACCGGGATGGATATTGAGTCCCCGGGCGGGCCTTCTCACCGGCTCTTGCGCCATGCCTGTAAACATCACGGCAAGTCCATCCTCATGGTGACCCACGCCGACCAAGAATTGAAGGATTCTATACCCGCGAAATTCGACTAGTGAGAGAGAGGGAACCCCATGGAGATGTTTCAGCTTGAGCTTCATCAACGCGCACTCCTAGCCGGCTGGCCATTTCCTGCATCACGCCCATTATTGGCCTCCTGCTGATTTTGAAGCGCCAATCCGCGATGGCTGATACCCTGTCTCATATTTCCTTAGCGAGGATAGCCTGGGATGATTCTACGTGTCAGCCCGACGGTGACTACCTACTAGTCGTCATTGTGGCCTCCGTCTTGTTAGAATACTTGCGGCTTATCTGCCGCGACTTCTCTGATGTCAGTCGCCATTATGATGGCGGGGGGTATCGGTGGCCCTGGTGCTTATGAATCTTAACCATAACGCTTCTAACTTTAAGATTGAACAATTTCTTTTCAGCTCTATATTTTGATTTCACCTCAAGAGGTAATCTCTTAGCCGTCCTAGCGGGCGATTGTCCTAACCCTCTATCTGCTCTTCCGTCGCCCCCTCTATGTCATGAGTTTTGATGAAGCAACAGCGCATACAGCGAGTCTGCCTGTCAAGTTCATGTCCATTCTGCTGTCTGTCGTGACAGGGGTGGCCATTAGTGTCATGATGCCGATTGTGGGGGCCCTTGCTGAGTCTCTGCCCTCATTGTGATTCCCAGCCCTGCCACTGCCATTAAGCTGTCCTCAAGTTTCAAACAGACTATCTTGATTGGCTTTTGTCATTAATGTGGTAGGGATTATCGCCGGTTTGATGGCCTCTTACCATCTGAATACACCGCCAGGGAGCTTCCATTACCTTAGGCTTCGTGATTTTGTTGTCATTGTTCTCTAGGTCAAAGCTTCCTTGGCTGGTGGCGAAATCATAGCTAGTTACAGTAATACTCGATTGAGTCGCTGGATTCAGATCGGATTTTAATTACGATGAAATAGACAATGATTTGACAGTCAATAAACTATACAGAGTTATATATGCGAGACTGGCGTGGGTGTTTTAGATATTTTATGAGCATATTTTTCTTTATATAGATGCTCATGCTATGACTTCTTAATGTCTAGACCTATATCGAGAAAAATTTCGTGCAAAGAGCGAATATTGTGAAAAATCAACTATGGAAAATGTTCAAGTATCTGATATAATAAAGTCAAACCAAAAAGGAGTTGTTAGTCATGGGTGTAGAAGCCAAGAAATTTAAACGCAATCATCGGATTGTGTTTCATCATGCCAGTACTTTAATGGAACATCCCAATCAGCTAGTCACCTTGTCCTTCTTTGCAGACTACTTTGATTCTGCAAGTCCTCAATCAGTGAAGATATTAACTTTTGTACGTGACGTCTTTCAAGAGAGACGATTTGGGGATATCGGACTGTGGCTGGGGTGTCTGGAGGCATTATCTTCTACCCTACTATTCAAGATCGTGACTTTGAAGGACCTTTTTCAACGTGTCGCTAAGAAGATGGAGACCGGCAAACGGGCTTGCGGGTAACTATATTTATATGGGCGATGTCTTGCAAGACTCAGACATTCTCAAACCGCCTAGGTAAGCTCATTGCTTCTCGCTATCAACGTAGTGGCGTGGATGCCGTTATGACCTATCGAAACCAAGGGGAATTGGATTGGCCGTCGCTGTTGCCCATATCTCAATGTTCCTCACGTAGTAGTGCGTCGAGATTCACGTGAGTGCTGAAGGATCAACCATCTCCATTAGCTATCTATCAGGCTCTCTGCAAACCGTCAACAAGATGGAATTATCCAAACTGAGCCTAGCTCCTAGAAGCAAGGTCTCTAGTTGTCGATGACTTTCTCCGTAATGGTGGGACCATCTTTTGGACTCTTATCCATGTTGGACGAATTTGAGGTGTCAGTTAGCCGGTGTCTGCGTCTTTGCTGAAAAATACGGACTAGAAAAGCAAAAATTACCATCTCACGAGATCTTTGATGAAAATTCAAATGGTCTATAACCCCAGAAATCGAACATTTGAGCTCTACACGGAACCTGGTAGCTTCTTCCAAAGAAGGAGGCTTTTGAGCATTTACAACTCTCTCCTTCACTAGAAAATAATAAATTGATAAAAAAATGATAATTCGATTGGATATCTGCGCCTGAAATCAGTATAATAGTATCGGTGAGATTACAGAAATTAACGTGCCACGTCGTACGTAGTAAGTAAAGGAGTATGATGAATGGAGAATCGGATGGCAGTTATTCTAGCTGCAGGGAAGGGCACACGCATGAAATCTTCCCTCTACAAGGTCCTACACCCAGTGTGTGGTTTGCCTATGGTGGCCCATGTGGTGCGAGCGGTTGAAGCCAGCGGCGTCAATCAAATCGTCACCATCGTGGGGCATGGAGCGGAAGCTGTACAAGCCTACTTGGGCGATAAGTCTAGCTATGCCCTTACAGGCAGAACAACTAGGGACAGGTCACGCAGTCCTACAGGCAGAAAGTGCTTTGGGACATTTAGCGGGTAGCACCCTGGTGATTTGTGGTGACACGCCACTCTTGACTGCTGAGACTTTATCGGCCCTTTTTGACTATCATCAAGCACAAGGGGCAGGGGCAACCATTTTGACCGCTGTCACCGAAGATGCGACAGGTTACGGACGGATTGTTCGTGACGCTGAGGTCAAGTGCTGAAGATTGTGGAACAGAAGGATGCCACAGAGCAAGAGGCGCTGATTCGCGAATTCAACACCGGGACCTATGTCTTTGACAACCAATTATTGTTTGATTGCCTCAAACGTGTCGGCAACGATAACGCCCAAGGCGAATATTATTTGCCGGATGTCATTGCCCTAGCCCGTCAAGCAGGACGGACGGTGGCTGCCTATGTCATGGCAGATGAGACCGAAGCCATTGGGGTTAACGACCGGTAGCACTAGCAGAAGCGACCCAATCTATGCGCCGTCGTATTAATGAATATCATATGCGCCAAGGCGTGACCATGATTGATCCAGCTTCAACCTACATTGAAGCCGATGTGGTCATTGGCCCAGATACCGTTCTGGAAGCTAATGTTAGCCTCAAGGGCCAAACCCGCATTGGGGCTCAATGCCAAATCGGGGCCAATACGGAAATCCATGACAGTCAGTTGGCAGACGGTGTCTCTGTGACCCAATCCGTTATCGAATCTTCAACTGTCGCCACTGGCGCAACTGTCGGGCCATTTGCCCACTTGCGGCCAAATAGCCACCTAGGCCAAGACGTTCATATCGGTAACTTCGTCGAAGTCAAGAACTCTACCTTAGGGGCGGGCGTCAGAGTCCGGCCACTAACCTATATTGGCGATGCTGACTTGGGTCGTGATATTAATATCGGTTGCGGCACCATCTTCGTCAACTATGACGGTAAGAAGAAACACCGTTCAACTGTGGGCGACCAAGCCTTTATCGGCTGTAATGCCAACATCGTGTCACCAGTCAAGATTGGCGACCAAACCTTTATTGCAGCGGGTACAACTGCTGACGCACGATGTACCCGAATCAAGCCTTGGCCATTTCCCGCGTCAAGCAAGATAACATTCCCAACTATTGGCAAAAATTTGTCAAAAAAGTAATTTTTAGGAGGAACCATTGTGGGTAAACATTATAAAGATCGAAGTTGAAGATTTTCTCTTTGAGTTCAAACCGTCCTTTGGCAGAGAAGATTGCGGAGGCAGTTGGTCTAGAACTAGGGAAAATTAGCATTTCACGTTTTTCAGACGGTGAAGTCAAGGTCAACGTGGAAGAAAGTATTCGGGGGCGCACGTCTACATCGTGCAGTCGACTTCTGACCCAGTCAACGACAACCTGATGGAACTCTTGAGTTATGATTGACGCTTTACGCCGGGCAAGTGCCAAGACTATTAACGTGGTCATGCCATACTGCGGCTATGCGCGTCAAGAACGTAAGAGCTCAGTCGCGTGAACCAATTACCGCTAAATTGGTTGCTAACATGATTACTATTGCTGGGAGCAGACCGTGTCTTAACCTTAGACTTGCATGCACGCAAATTCAAGACTTCTTCGATATCCCAGTGGACCACTTAATTGGGATTGCCACTCTTGGCTGACTACTTCTTAGAAAAAGGCCTCTTCGGTGAGGATGTCGTGGTCGTTTCTCCTGACCACGGTGAGAGTAGTACGGGCCCGTAAATTGTGCGACTTCCTCAAGTCACCAGTGCCATTATCGATAAACGCCGTCCGCGTCCTAACGTCTCTGAAGTCACTGAACATTATCGGGGATGTAGCGGGTAAAAATGTATCATTATCGATGACATGATTGATACTGCTGGGACCATTACCTAGCGGCAGCCGCCCTCCTAGATAAGGTGCTGATTCCGTCTATGCTTGCTGTACCCACGCTGTCCTATCTGGCCCAGCGGTTTGAGCGCCTGAATGAGTCTGATATCAAAAAGAAGTTATCGTGACCGACTCGATCCAACAACCAGAAGGGCGCCACTTAGACAAACTCCAAACCATTTCTGTTGGTACCTTAGTTGGGGAAGCTATCAAGCGTATCCACGAAAAACCGTTCAGTAAGTCCACTCTTCCAAGAAAAATTTAAGTTGGAAGATTTAAACAAAGAAAATTAATCCTAGTCAAGTCTAGAAAGGAAGAACCCCATGAAACAATTCTTCAAGAAAATGGCCGCTCTTGTGATGGCCCTGACCCTGATTTTCGTCTCTTTACCCTAAGGTACAAGCGGAAGATTTAGCCATCTCTGAACTTTTAGGCCGTAGCTATGAAGCCTACCGTGGCCTCAAGAGCTTCCACACCCAAGGGACGCTCAAGGCTGCCATTGATCGTCAGACCCAACATATGGACCTGGGCCAAGTGCAAGTCGATGGTTATGTCGATATCCAAAACCTAAACGTTGATCTGCAGATGGTCATTGATTCAATTTTCCTGCCGCAATTCCGCCAATGTTCGTTGGGGTGTGAAGGACAATCAAACCTTCTATGAAAATTGATGATCGCATCGCCCAAGTGGAGGATACTAGCGCGGAAAAAGCTGATTAAAGAAAACTTTAGAGCGTGAAGGTTTCAACTTCCCTGCCAAAGACAGAAGTCGTTAAGGCTGGCTCAACATGATGAGCTAATCAAGCAAATTTTCAAACTAACTGAGGACAGATAGCGAATATGTACTCAGCCTGCGCGATGATATTGATGCTAAAGCTCTTCGATGATAACAAGGCTGCTTTGGATGAATTTAAGCAACGAATCTATGATGAGATGGAAGAGCGTGGCGAAAAAGTGTCGCCAAAGCTACAAGGCACAAAGTTGACCGTTTTCTACAGTGCTGAAACCTTAAGCAAGTTCTTGGAAAGCAAGCCAGTTTATGAAGTTCATTTTGCTAAGGATAGCTACCTGGTGACATCTTATAAGGTGGAAGTGACCTTGCGCTTCACAGACTTCCTAGATAGCAAAAAAGTTGAACAATTTGGTCTCTATAGCTTCTACTACAATGCAGAAATGACCTTCGACAGTTTCAACGAGAGCCGCGAGATTAGAGTGCCAGAAGAAAAATTACCTGGTTCAGAGTCTGAGTCAAGTCGCTTGACAGAATCAAGCCAAGACAGCTCTTCAAGTTCTGCTTCCGAATAAGGACAATTTTCTAGCAGCCCTTAAGGGCTGCTTTTTTGTAGAGCCAAGGCCAGGGACGAACTTTCCTTACTTTAGACCCTGTGTTTTGTTCGGAATAAAGGGCTTTTCTCGGTCTAAAAGTATGAAATTTATATGAAATCGAGGGCTTTTGGTTGTAATTTAAGCTGAGCGCGTTATAATAGGAACATGTAAAATCTTTTACGTAAAGGAGAATGATGATGAAATCCATCAAGAAATTTTTTGCTGTAACAGCTGTGGCTGCTACTGTATTCGCTACTACACCTGCTACTACTGCTCACGCTGTAGGTTTGAATGAACTCTTCAGCAAAGCAGATGCAGCTTTGAAGACTGTGAAGTCTGTAGAATTGAAAGGTGACTTAGCTGTTGCTTTTGACCAAAAACGGGACTAAAAGTTAACTTCGCTAACGTTAACTTTGAAACAGAGTTAGACTTAGAGAACGTTCAAGGTGAAGGTAAAGTTGAGATTGCAAGCCAATTGTCTCCATCTGCTCAGAAAACAAGCTTTCCAATTGAAGATGACACCTTATCAACTCAAACTGGCGATAAAAGATTGGACAAGGCAGACTACTCTGCTCAACGTAACCAATTCAAGACAGCTCTCAAAACGCAATGAAAAGAAGCATACAAAGGATTTAACTCCTGAACAAGAAGCTACTTTAGGTCAATACTTTGAAATCAAAGAAGACGGCGAAGACTATGTTTACGCCCTCAAACAAGGCATCGACGGGAAGAAATTCTACGAAGATAACAAAAGCAACCTTCGAACGCGTTAAGGAGCAAGCTTTAAAACAATCAGAAGCTAACGGTCAATCTGTATCTGATCAACAAAAAGCAACCTTCGACAAGCTTTTCAGCGCTGATACCATGGAAAAATTCTTTGCATCAAACCCTAAAGTAGAAATTCGTTACAACAAATCTACTTTCTTAGTTTCTAAGGTTACCCTTGATGTTAACTTGAAACCTGCTGACTTCTTACCAGCTCAATCAGCTCAAGGTGCACCAGGCAATATCGCTGTGCAAGCTAACTTAGAAGCTAAAGACTACAACCAACCAATCGAATTAGAAAACCACTAATCCGTAATGAAAGCACCCCTAGGGGTGCTTTTTTTATAACTTGTTAACTAGTTGTCAGCAAAAGACGAAGATTATTCTACTAATGTCTAATTTCTGAGGGGAAAGACTTGAAGTCTAAATCCTAAAGTGTTAGCATAGAATTAACAGGAGGTTGACTAGTCAACTCCTGTCATGTAACTGCGACTAAGAGGAGGAATGAAAATGAAAAAATTAGTCAAAGTATTAGTTGTTCTCTTGGCTTTCTTTAGCCAATTACCTTTCGCTGCAGCTCAAGATGCTGCCCCATCTTTCGCTGATTTGATGGCCCAAGCCAACCAAGCAGCACTCAAGTTGGAGACTTTCCACTTGGAATCTAGCCTGTCCGTTATTGGTACTACTAAGACTACACCACGTAGTTTAACGGCTAACCTAACAGGTGACGTGGATGTTAAGAATGCTGAACTCCAAGGTTCACTTGATTTACAATTGCCACCAACCACCAATGGCCAATTTGAGGCAGTGGTAAAAGGTGCCAAAGCCTTCTTCCGTGAAGGAGACAAAGACTGGCATGTATCAGATGTTTCCGTCAACAAACAAGAATTCCAAAAAGCTTATGCCAAGTTTTTAGAAGTAGCTAAGACAAATTCTGAGTTAGACAAAAAGAATTTAATACAGCTCTTTCTGAATTATTCAATGTGGAAGCAAAAGATGACGAGTATCAAGTTTCCCTCAAACAAAACATTGATGGTGCTAAGTTCTATCAAGATCACGAAGCCCTCTTCAAGAAATTGCAACAAGCGGCTCTAGACCAAGCTAAACAAGCAGGTCAAAACGTTAGCGAAGAAAGCTTCAGCAAGGTCTTCACTGCTGAGAACTTCAGAAGTTCTTCGAATTGAACCCAAGCTTGGTAGTAGCTATGATAAAGAAACTCACTTCGTCAAAATCTTTCAACCTTGTCCTTCATGTAGACGTGGCTCAAGTTAATCCTAAATTAGCTGAGGGCGACGACGCACCACAAACAGTGGATGTGACTTTCTCTGTGACTGTAAGCAACCACAACCAACCAGTTGATATCAAGGAACCTGAAGCAGGGGCTGGCAATGCTAATTCCGCTTCATCTTCTGAAGAATAAGCAAGCGATAAGGCTAGGACTTGGTCCTAGCTTTTTTCTTGTCTAGGATTTATTTTAGCATCAAAAGTGCTCAGGTTGCTTGTCCTCTAAGCCTTAAGGTATAATGAAGGGGTAGATGAATCCTGGAGGGATAATATGAATATCAAAGCAATTGCTAAGGAAGTCTTAGAATTTCTGATTTACTTAATTATTATGGTGGCAGCAGTTATCGCCTTGCGGCATTTTGTGGTGGAGTCTTTCCGTGTGGATGGGCATTCTATGGACTATACCTTACAACATGATGAACGTCTCTTTATGTGAAATGGCCAAAATTGAACGCTTCGACGTGGTAGTCATTAAGGCGCCGAGCGACCCTAGCAAACGCTATATCAAGCGTGTCATTGGGGTGCCGGGTGACACCATTGAAGTACGCGATGACAAACTCTACCTCAATGGCGTCGCTTCTGACGAGCCTTATTTAGCCGAGAAGGTTAAGGAATACCAGGCAGCCAATCCAAATGGCAACTTCACGCAAAACTTCACCCTAGCACAAGTAGCCGGGGCTAGCACAGTGCCAGAAGGTAAATACTTCGTCTTGGGTGACAACCGACAGAACTCGCTGGACGGTCGTTCCTTTGGTTTTATTGATGCCAACACGGTTGAAGGGAAGCCGATGTCAGCTATTGGCCTTTAAACCGCCTAGGGCCTCTTGCAAAAGTATAAATTAAATGATGCTGGACAAATTGTGAACCGTTAAGTAAGTCAGGTCCAGGGACGCCAGTCCCGGACCTTTTTTGTGCTAGGGAGTTAGCAGAGGGTAGCTTGACAAAGGACCTAAAAATGCGTATATGTTATAGCTGTAAATAGACTAGTACAGTCCCTATGGTTTTAGAGAGTGCGTCCTTGGCTGGAAGTCGCATACCCTCTGGCGGATTGGAACCTACTATTGAAGAGAACAAGTGGGCTGGCCTCCTTATCGGCCATAAGTTGGCCGGCGCCTATGTCGGCAAACAAGGTGGTACCGCGGGTGACTGTGCTTCGTCCTTGATTGAGGATGAGGCACAGTCACGACTATGAGGAGGTTTACCAGATGGTAACAAGACAAGAAGATTTCTCAAAATGGTATTTACAAACCATTCAACAAGCAGATTTAATGGACTACTCGCCAGTGCGAGGCTGTATGATTTTTAAGCCAGATGGCTATGAAATTTGGGAACATATCAAAAAGCGATGGATGCTCGTTTCAAGGAAGAAAGGCATCCGTAACGCCTACTTCCCAATGTTAATTCCTGAATCTTTCTTCAACAAGGAGAAGGATCATCGAGCTTTAGCCCAGAATTACCATGGGTAACAGGGAAGCAGCTCGGTGAAAAGCTAGAAGAACGTTTGGCTTTACGTCCAACATCAGAGACCATTATTGGGGATGCCTTTCTCCAACTGGATCCAGTCCTACCGTGACCTACCACTCGAAATCAACCAATGGGCCAACGTTTTCCGGTGGGAGAAGAAGACCTTACCATTCTTGCGGACCTCTGAGTTCCTCTGGCAAGAAGGCCATACGGCTCACGCCGACGGCCAGAAGCCTTGGACCGTACCATGCGTATGCTCCAAATCTATAAGGAAGTCGTGGAAGGCGTTTTGGCTGTGCCGGTGGTAGACGGTGAAAAAACTCCTTCTGAGCGCTTTGCTGGGGCTGTTAGCACCTTCTCCATTGAAGCCATGATGCAAGACGGTAAGGCCGTTCAAGCCGGGACTTCCCACTACATGGGAACTAAGTTTGCGGAGGCTTTCGACATTCGTTACCTCAATACAGATAACGAGCACGTATACGCGCACCAGCTCCTTCGAGGGTATCCACCCGTTTGATTGGGGCTATGATTATGACTCACGGCGATGACAAGGGCTTGGTCTTGCCACCAGCTGTTGCGCCCAACTCAAGTAGTCTTCGTTCCAGTAGGGTCCCATGGCAAAAGAACCCAGCCATTCTGGACAAAAATCCATGAATTACAGGCACAACTCAAAAGCTGCAGGTATCCGTTGCCGCGTAGACGACAGCAACAACTCACCAGGCTTTCAAATTCAATGAATGGGAACTTCGTGGGGTGCCAGTTCGGATTGAGTGTGGTCCACGCGACTTAGAAAATGCGCAAGTCATGATGAAGGCACGCGACCTAGATGAAAAGTAGCCGTGCCATTTGACAACTTCTTGGCGTAGCGCCAAGCGGAATTGACTGGCATGCAAGGACGACTCTTAGAAAAGGCGCGCCAAATGAACCAAGCCAACTACTATACGGACATCAATAGCTTAGATGAGCTCAAAGCCCACATCGAAAGCAAGCGGGCAGCTGGCCAAGTGCCTGGTTGGGTGCTAGCAGGTTGGGATGGTACTGAGAGAGCGAAGCCAAGATTAAGGAAGAAACTGGTTTCACCACGTAACATTCCATTTGCGGGTCAAGTGCCAGAAAGCAACCTGTATCGTGACAGGCCGACCGGCTAAACACACCGTATGGTTGGCGCGTGCCTACTAAGAAAGAAGGAAGCTAAGATGGAGGCTAAGTTTTGCCGCGAATCTCGGGCGGTGCAAACCCACCGTATCCTACCTTTCCATTGTAATATGCACCAAACCCTCTATGGCGGTCAGCTCATGGAATTCATTGATAACTGTGCCAGTATTACAGTGTCCCGCCATACGCTTGTAGTCTCTGTGTGACAGCCTCGATGGACCAGCTCAACTTTATCCGGCCTCTGCACTTGTCTGACTCCGTCTGTGTGGAAACCATTGTCACAGGTACCGGCCGTACCTCGGTCGAAGTCTTTTGCCAAGGTAGTGGGGGAACGTCTGGAGACGGGCGAACGCTATCTAGCAGCGACAGCCTTCCTGACCTTTGTGGCCATCGATGAGGACGGGGGCTTCGGTTGAGGTTGCCCCTATTCAGCCAGAGGGCCCAGAGGAATCTTTTCGTCTGTGCAGGCTACCCAGAACGCCAGGCTAAGCGTATGGCTGAACGCCAAGCATCGGCTCAATTCCAGTCAGGCCTCAACTTGGATTTCCCCTGGGATGTCCACTGAGGCTATCTGACGCCTAAGTGCTAGCTTTTTCTGAGCTAAGGTACCAAATTTATTCTTTACATTTGCTAGAAATTAGGTATGATATTAGTGTTGCACCGAGTGCAGACAAATAACTCTAGACTAGCAAATAGCCTAGGGCAGAAAGGAAGTTCATAAATGAGACCAGATATTCATCCAAATTACCAACCAGTTGTCTTCATGGACACTACTACTGGTTACAAATTCTTCGTCAGGTTCAACGAAAAACTTCTAACGAAACGGTTGAATGGGAAGATGCAACACTTACCCGATTAATCCGTGTGGAAATTTCGTCTGATTCACATCCATTCTACACTGGGCGTCAAAAATTCACCCAAGCAGATGGTCGTGTGGACCGCTTCAACAAGAAGTACGGCTTCAACAAATAAGCCACTATTCTATCCACAGAAGATTAAGAGCCCCTTGGGGCTCTTTTTTGATTTTACCTAACAATCTTTCGCAAAGCGTGACAAGACAAGGTTTTTGGCTTATAATAGAGGACGAGACTAAAATTCGAAAGGATGTTTTTTATGAGTACATTATGGACTGTTTTTAGGGATTATTGCTGGGATTGTGGTCCTATTAGTAGTCTTCTGGGCATCTGTCTACAACCGTTTGGTTCGTTTACGTAACTGGTCTGAAGAGCTTCAGCCAAGTAGACGTGCAACTCCAACGTCGTAACGACTTAATTCCAAACTTAGTGGAAACAGTCAAAGGTTACTCTAAACACGAGAGTGAAACCTTAGACGCCGTAGTGAAGGCGCGTCAACAAATCGTCAACTTGCCAATGGATGCAACACCTGAGCAAAAGAACGAGATTATCAAACCAATTGACAGGGCGCTTTATCTCGTTTATTGGCTGTAGCAGAAGCTTATCCTGAGCTCAAAAGCTAGCAAAACTACTAGACTTACAACGTAGCTTGGAAGAAACCGAGACTTGATTGCCAAAAGCGCGTCAAATCTACAACTCAAGCATCGGCCAATACAACACTGGGATCCAAACCTTCCCTAACAGCTTGGTAGCTGGCTTAAGTGGTTTTACACCAAAAGCTTACCTACAAGCACCAGCTGAAGCAAAAGAAGCACCAAAAGTAAGCTTCTAAGCCTAAATTTACTACCATTATACTATTGACCTACTAGCTAGCATGGAAAGGAGGCATGAGATGAAACAGGTTAACCTCTATGTGCATTATGACTCGGTTACCAACTATATGATGACCCGGGCCCTAAGTCTGACTAGTGACGACTTTAGTGCACAGAATTTACCTAATAACTTGATTTTGGCAGAAGCACCGGCTAATTTTGGCCGCTTCGATGTGCAAACCAACTTCAAGATTTTGCGGGGACGGTCTGAAGTCTTACGGTATATGGAGACAGTCCAAGCCCAGAAGCTGCGGATGTCTAACTGGATTGACTTCGAATCCATTGAACTCATGCATCAATTGACTCCTCAGGAAATTGCGGAATTGCTTTACCTCTTCCACTCTTCTAATGTCCTGCGCTCAGCTTTCTTCTATAAGTTGCAGAACAACTTTGTCTATCTCACTTTACCTAATGGGCTGAACAAGCTCTTCTATCGGCATATTCAAGACTTCTACCCGCGCTTTGCTCGGAATATGACCGAACGCATGATGGATCTGGTCAACGAGAATAAGAACCCCTTCTTCTCTAAACGCCAGACAGTCTCCCTCTTGCCTGCGCATGTAGCAGAGGAACTGGCCCCTTTATTCGCCAACGGCATTAAGGTGGACTTCGTGCAAGCTCACTCTCATAACGGAAAATGGTCAGTGCCACTCTTCGTGATTGAAGATGAGTTGACCCTGCTCTCCCAGAATCAGAATATGGCAGAGCAGATTGGGAGATTGTCTATGATACTAGTGCCAACCATTGGCGTCTGGTATTGAATATCTAAATTTGATGGAGGAACTTTACATGAAAATCGTCTTACTCTATGGTGGGCAGAGTGCTGAACATGATATTTCCTTGATTTCAGCACATAATATTATACAGTCCATCATGTACAACTACTATGAGGTACAACCTGTTTACATTACCAAACAAGGAGACTGGCTCAAGGGGCGCCTTTATCAGGTCCGCTTAGCCATTCTAACCAACTGGCCTTAACGGCTGGTCCAGCAAGCACGATGGGCTGAGGGCCAGAAGGTCAATCAGTTGGGAACCTTAATTCAACCAGGCGACATTGAGGAAGCGAGACACCATTGTCTTTCCTGTCTTACATGGCCCTAACGGCGAAGATGGGACCATCAAGGCTTCTTGGAAGTCTTAGGCATGCCTTATGTCGGGGGCTGGGCGTGACTGCTAGCGCCTGCGGTATGGACAAGGTTATTTCCAAACAACTTTTCCACCAAGCTGGCTTACCACAAGTGCCATATGTAGCCTTTGATTCTCGTGAATGGGCTCAGTCTCCCTGAAGAATGGATGAATCGTTGTGAGGCAACTTGCTCTATCCCGCTCTTTGTAAAAGCCTGCTAACATGGGCTCCAGCGTTTGGGGATTTCTAAAGGCTACCACGACCGAAGAGTTACGCGCAGCCGTGAGAAAGCCCTGCAATTTGACCGTCGTATCGTGGTGGAGCAAGGCATTTCTGCCCAAGAATGTGAAGTGGCAGTTTTGAGGGAACGATGATGCGCACGCCGGTGTGGTCGGCCGATCTGGTCAAGACTGCTGATTTCTATGACTACGATGAAAGTATGTCAACAACACAGTTGAAATGGAGATCCGGCTCGGTTGCCAGACGCCGTAGTGACAAGATTCAAAGGAATATGCCCTACGCGCCTACCGCGCATTGGATGGCAAGGGCTTGTCACGGGTTGACTTCTTCGTAACGGCTAGCCATGATATCTATATTAACGAAATTAACACCATGCCGGGCTTTACGCCTTACAGCATGTATCCTTGTCTTTGGGAAGCGACCGGGCTATACACCGCGACCCTAATCGAAGAGCTCTTGCAATTGGCGGCAAGAGTTTCGAAGACAAAGCAAGCTTATAAACAAGTAAGTCGTTAATGACAAAAACCACATGGCCTAAAGCTGTGTGGTTTTGATAATATGAAAAAGCGAAGTGCTGCTGCACTTCGCTTTTCTTAAACATTCAAGGCTTGGATAATGTCCGCAATTAAATCCTGCGGGTCTTCAATCCCTACGGATACCCGTAATAAGTCGGCTGTTAAACCATAAGACTCGCGAATGTCTTGCGGGATGTCAGCATGGGTTTGGGTAGTTGGGTAGGTGATGAAGCTTTCGACACCCCTAAGCTCTCAGCGAAAGGTGAAGACCTTTGAGGGCTCGTAAGAAACTGTCTACCTTGTTGGCATCTTGAATCTTAATGGACATCATGGCGCCACGACCAGGGTAGAGGACTTCTTTGATTTGAGGGTGTTGGCTTAGGGCTTGGGCTAGGGACTGAGCATTGGCTTCTTGCCGGTCTAGCCGCAAGGATAAGGTCTTAAGTGAGCGGATAAAGAGCCAACAGTCAAAAGGTGACAAGGTTGGGCCTGTGGTGTTGGACAACCAGACTAATTGCTCGCCCAAGCTAGCATCCTTGGCCACTACTACACCGGCCAAGATGTCGTTATGGCCAGTCAGGTATTTGGTGCCTGAATGAATAACTAGGTCAGCCCCTAATTCTAAAGGACGTTGACGTAGAGTCAAGAAGGTGTTGTCCACGATAAGGCGCGTTTGGTGGTCTTGACAGACTTGGGCAACAGCCGCCAAATCAATTTCCTGCATGTAGCGGGTTGGTAGGGTCTCGACGAAGACCGCAGCTACTTGATTGCCTAATTAAGGAGGTCAACTCTTCTAGAATCTTGGAAATAAGTAAATTGATAGAAGCCTTGTTCTTGGAGCTTATCGAAGTAGCGGAGCTGCCTCCGTATACGTCGCGTGTTACCAGAATTGACTACCGGCTGGGGAAGGGCCTAGGACTAGCTGAATGGCGCTCATACCGGAAGAGGTTACCACTGCTTGGGCGCCGCCTTCAAGGGCAGCCAGAGCCTTCTTCTAAGACAGTGCAGGTGGGGTTTTTGGTTCAGGTGTAGTCAAAGCCCTGTGCTGGCCCTAAACCTGGATGAGGCGTAAGCGGTAGACAGGTGAATAGGCAGGAGACCGCGCCGGTTTGTTGGTCTTGGCGGTTGCCCAGTTGGGCTAGTTGAGTGTCACGATGGGTCATCAGGGTCAACTCCTTTATGGATTAATAGGTCAAAAGAAAAAGCCCAACGCACAGGAAAAGGCCTGCGCGCCGGGACGAATCTTCGTGGTACCACCCGATTTTGTAGCTTGCCTCACGGCAAGCACGCTTAGTAGAATCTAAGACTTGGCAGTAACGTTGCGAACGTCTCACTGGCTGAAAAACAGTGAAATTCTCAGAGGTCATCTTATGGGTCAGGTGGCCACCCTTTGCAACAACTAGGGCTCTCTATAGACCGTGGCTTGACTTACTCATCTCGTCATCGAAGTAGTATTTGCCTCAGTGTAACACGAAAGCAGAAGCCTGTCAACAGAGCCATTTTGTCCTGAGTCGACTAATATGACTGTCATGGGCTTTAATCATATTATTACCTCTCAGTGGCAATTCTTGACCTTGAACCACTAGGGAGACTATCAGTATAATAGAGACTATATTGGTGACCAATTGGACTGAAAGGGAGGAACTATAATGGCGCAAAAAAATACAAAAAAATCTTGGGTTTTGCTTCAGCTGGGCTATTTAGTCTTGTGTCTTTTAGTCGGCGCTGCAGTTGGCTTGCTGATTGGGCACTTCTTCGGTTCTTCATTGGCCAATCAGATGCGTCATGTGTCCATTACCTAGTTGCTGGCGACCTTTATAGTGAGCACGATTTTACATATTATTATTCATGAAGGGGGCCACTTGCTTGGTGGTCTGCTGACGGGTTATAAATTTGTTAGTTTCCGGGTCATGGATTTAAAATTAGAAAAAACAGAGTCAGGTGGCTTTTAAGTTTCGTTGGCAACATGTGGCCGGAACAGGTGGCCAGTGTTTGATGCGCCCACCACGCTATCAAAGTCAAACAAATTTCCCTTTTAGGCTCTACTTAGCGGGCGGATTTTTAGCTAATATTTTGACTAGTGTCTTAGCCTGATTGGCTTTGGCCTAATATCTATGTCTTTGTCTTTGCTAGTCTAGGAGTTCTAATGGGCCTGACTAACGCCATTCCTATGAGTTTTAATGATGGCAAAAACCTGCTTTTATTGAGCAAAAGTGAATTAAACCGCCTGGTTCTCTTCATAATGTTAGAGGATAATTATTGGGCCAATCGTGGTAAGTCTTATGATGAGAAATATCGCTATCTCCGGCGCGTTACCAGTAATGAGACTAACTTCTAACGGATGCCACGATTTTCTATGACTTAGAGCAACTAGTGGATCAGGGTCAGTTCGAAGAAGTCTACATCTTGGCTAAGAAAATCTATCAGGAACAGGAGGATGGTGACGCCCTATCGTCAGGAAATTTTACGCCTCTTACTTTTTGCGGCTAGCCTGCAACATCCCGAAGATCCCCTGATTACAAGCTTACTGGAGGATCATCTCTTAGTAGCTATGCTGAAGACCAAGCGACCAGAAAACTCAAGCGCCCAAGCTGCCCTATGTACTGGCGGGTCAAGGGGGATGTGGCGACGGCTCTGGAGCATTTGGCAAGCTGAAAACGCCTGCCTCGCGCCCATAATCTTAGAGCCCAGGAGCAGGAAGCTCGGATTATTGATTCGTGGAAGAAAAATCCAAGCAGAACAAGCAAATAATGATAAAAAAACTCAGGAATCGGTACTAGTCGAGTCTGAGTTTTTATTCGCGACTCATAATTTCCAGGATGCATTAAAACCGGACGTTTCGATTCAGTTGATGCTTTTTGTTCGGAAAAAGCTTTACTTTGAAAGTGGGATAATCGCTATATTTAGAGTAAACAATTTGAAAGGATGTGACAGTATGAACTGGTTTATCTTAATTGGTATTATTATTATTGTCCTTGGTTTTTCGCTCAGAGTTGGATACCATGGCGGTCCTAATCGTAGCGGCCTTGTCAACGGCTTTAGTAGCCGGCATTCACTGGCAAGAGGCATTAATTCTCTTGGGGAAAACTTTGTCAAGAACCGCTTTGGTCACCATCTTCTTGATTCCAATCCCCATGAGTTGCCATGGTGGAACGATTTGGTTTGCGCTAACAAGCCCAGCATCTGATTAAATAGCTCAAGGGATTGACGGCACCTATTTTATCTATACCTATGTTGTGATTCGTGAGGTGTCCCTGGCCTTCAAATTCCTCTAGGTGGGCACGTACAATTTATCCGGCCCTTGATCTATCCCATGACGGAAAGCAGCTGTGCTGCGAAAATGCGGTGAGGACTTGAGTGACGAAGAAGTCGACGCGATTAAGGAGTAAATGTGCGGCTGTAGAAAATATCCTAACTTCTCCCCAAAATATCTTTGTTGGTTCTTCCAGGGTCTTACTGATTATTTCTACCTTAACTGAAGCAGGATATGATGTGGCGGCAACAGATGAGCCAACACAGCCTTTAACCGTGAGGGATTGCAAGCAATCGTGGTGGCACTCTATATGCAGCATACTGGCAACAAGGGCTTAACAGAAAGGGGCGGAAATAATGGAATACTGCAGTACGTGATTTAATTTTAGAATTCGCCTATTACATTGCGGGCGCGATTTTTCTTCCTGTCTGCCTACTATGTTTATCGCTCGGATAGTAAGACTCGGATAAGGGACGACTCTCTTCTGGAGTCTCTTGCAGGGGTTATTTTTACTTTTTGGTTCTTACCTACCTCCACTTCTAGTGGGGATTCTTCTAGTGGTTATGGCGGTTCTGACTGTAACCAAGCAAGTGACACGCCTACGTCTTCACGCGGTATCAGAAGCAGTGAGGAAGAACGTGCTAAACGTTTTTGGCTTATGGATTTTCTGCCTTCTCTAACCCTGGCCTTAGTGGTCGTCTTTATTAGTCTATAATGTTAAGGGTTTAGGTGAGTCAGGCGCCTTTAGTGATTGAGTAACCGCTGGTAGTTGCCTTGATTATGTGCGCCCTAAACCAAAAGAGTCTACGATGGAACTACACAAATGATTCTGCAAAATGGGGTAACCATTATCTTGCCTCAGCTACTTGCAGCTCTTGGCATTATATTCACTAGGGCCCAAGTAGGGAGACTAATTTCGACCGCAGTGGCCTCAGTGGTGCCAGCAGAGAACCGTTTGTTGGGTGTTGTAGCCTACGTTTTAGGTATGGTTATTTTCACTATGATTATGCGGGAATGCCTTCGCGGCCTTCACGAGTGTACAGCAGGGGATTAGGGATTCCTTTGTTTTCGCCTGGGAGCAAAATCCAGTCAGTAGCTGGTACCTTAGCTCTGACAGCAAAATTGTTGCGGGACATATGACCCCAATGGCAGCCAACTAACTCCATGCAGCTTCTCTCTTAGAAATGAAAGACCCAAATGGTGTCATCAAGCAACAAGTGCCTGTCACTGGCCATGATTGATCCTACATATTGCCTTGATTTACTTATGGCTTATTAGAATAGGAGATGTAAATTATGAAAATTTTAGTAACTGGTTTTGATCCTTTTTGGCGGTGAAGCCAGTTAATCCTGCTTGGGAGGCTGTTAGTCGCTTGCCTGAAAGGAAATTGAGGTGCTGAGATTGTAACCGTTCAGATTCCGACCGTTTTTGGTGATTCAGCTAAGCGTCTCTTTGAAGCGGTAGAAGAGCATCAGCCTGATGCGGTAGTCTGCGTCGGTCAAGCGGGTGGCCGCTTCGGTATTACGCCTGAACGGGTGGCCATATAACGTGGATGATCGCGGATTGCGGATAATAAGGGTCAACAACCTGGATACAGATCATCAAGCTGACGGGGCGCCGGCCTGCTACGACCTTGCCAGTTAAAGGCTATGGTAGAGGCAGTCAAGCAGGTTTGCCTGCTGAGCCTATCTAATACGGCGGGAACCTTCGTCTGCAACCATATCATGTACCAGAACCTCTATTATCTGACTAAACACTATCCAAAGACTCAAGGTGGCTTTATTCATGTCCCTTATGTAACGGAACAAGTGGTCGATAAGCCAGGTCAAGCCTCAATGGCTTTAGCCGATATTGTCAAAGGTCTGACGGTCTGCTTAGAGACCATTGTAGCCTACCAAGGCAAGACAGATACTCAAGTCGTGGGCAGCGAAAACCCCATTAATCGCATAAAAATGAAAGCCAACCCAGGGTTAGCTTTCCATTTTTGTCTGAACTGTCTTCAGTTTCCTAATAATATGATAGGACGTCGTTTGGTTTCCATCAAAGATTTTTCCAATGTAGTTACCAATAATCCCTAAAGACAGGAGCTGGATACCTGAGAAGAAGAGGATGATGGAGACGATTGACGGCTAACCAGCCACCCGGTCACCATAGAGCATGGCCCGGACAATAATCACAACCAAGAAGAAGGCTGAAAGTGGGCAGGTGATGGTCCCCATAATAGAGGCTAAGGTCAGAGACTTCAGAGAAGTTGATGATACCGTCAATGGAGTAGCGTAGCTGGAAGAAGTTCCAACTGGTTTGGCCCGCTACGCGGTCACAGTTCTCAGATTCTAGGTAGACCGTATCAAAAGCCTACCCAGCTGAACAGGCCCTATGAGAAGCGGTTATACTCGGATAATTCCAGAATAGCATCCCATTGGCGGGTCATTGGGCGATGAGTCACGAGCTCCGTCTACGATTTCGGTTTGGCTGATACGATTAATCAATTTGTAGAAAAGGCGAGCGAAAAACTACGAATCGAGCGCTCCCTTTGCGGTTGGTTCGCCGGGTTCCGACGCTGATCAACGCCTTTTACTTTGGATGAGATCAAACATCTGTGGCAAACTCTGGCGGATCTTGTAGATCGGCATCCATTAAAGTGATACGTCCCCTGACTGGACTTGAGTCCAGCGTAAGTGGCCGCTTCTTTACCGAAGTTGCGGGAAAAGGATAAATGAGCGAACCCGATCAGGATGGGCCGATGTAGTTGCGTAAAACTTCTAAGGTCGAGTCCTTGGGCCGTCGTTAACAAAAATATATTCAGCGGAAGAAGTCTAGGTCCTGATACTGCCTCAGTAGCAGCATGTGGGATAGCGTCTGCTTCGTTGTATGAGGGCACAATAATGGATAACATGCTGATTCCTCCCTGTCATATCTCGTGCCTATTATAGCTACGGGGCCCTAGCTTTGCGAGTTTGAGCTGCATCGATGCGCTTTATCAGACGCAGCAAGCTCAGTGGGGAATTGGGCTGAAAAAAGCCTAAGCAAAATGAAATACCACAAAATCTCAAAATGTACTAAAAATAAAACTGACGCCTATCCAAATGTGGGATAGCCAATCGATTATTATATTTTACTCCTTAAGAGGCACTAGAAGTTTTATAGATGAAAAGAACCAATTCTAGTCATCATGGCAGCCGGAATGGGCAGTCGATATGGTGGCCTCAAACAGCTTGATTCAGTCGGACCACGAGGGAGGTTATGCTGGATTATTCGCTCTATGATGCCAAGGAAGCAGGCTTTAAGAAGGTTATTTTTATCATTAAACCCGATACATGGCCGAGCGCTTTAAGGCCCAAGTTGGCGACCGTGTAGCAATATCTAACGGTGGAATATGCTCTCGAAACTAGAAGGGATTTACCGGCCGGTTTAGTGTGCCGACAAGTCAGACCAAGCCCTGGGAACTGCCACATGCAGTTTGGTGTGCGAGAAACTTGATTGATGCGCCTTTTGCGGTTATCATGCCGATGATTTCTATGGCCGTCATGCCTTTCCAGTCGGTCTATGATTATTTGGTCAAGATGCAGACCTATCGTAATCCGCGTTATAGTATGGTGGGCTATCCTCTCAAGAAAACGATCTCGGCTAACGGGGCGGTTTCACGTGGCCTTTGCCAAATTAATGAGTCAGGCTACTTAGTTGAAATCGAAAGAGCAGACTCAGATTGAAACCCTATCCAGAAGGATTCACTATACGCAAAGACAGCTAAACTGGGTGGATGTAGATCCTGAAACCATCGTGTCCATGAATCTCTGGGAGCTTTTCCCGCAGGGTTCATCCAAGTGATTGAAGTTATCTGCCAGAGTTTTTGGAGAAGGGTCTACGAACTAAGCCAGACAAATGCGAGTACTATTTGCCAAGTGTAGTTCGCAAACAAATTAAGTCTGACCAAAGCCAGAGTCAAGATTCTAGAAAACCCAATCCCAGTGGTTTGGGGTCACCTATCAAGAAGACAAACCTTTAGTGGTGAAGCCATTGAAAGCCTGAGCTCAGTCAGGGTGTTTACCCAAGCCCCTTGTGGCCAGAACTTTAGGATAGTAGCAAAAGGAGTGAAGCATATGTCAACCGTTCTAGCGACCGATTCAGCGGCCTGCTTGGCCTATCAAACTTATGATTTACCAGGGAACTTGCTTGCCCTAGAGCCCCTTAGGCAACGCCTGATTAATAAAACTTACCGCATCCAACAAGGGGATGATCAAGGTTGGCAAGGGAGTATGTCCTCCAAGAAATCAACCAGTCTATCTTTCCAGATGTTCCCGGCCTTATGCAGAATATCTTGGCCGTGACAGATTATATGAAGGGCATTATCAGCCGCCGCGGTGGCGACCCCGAGCGGGAAACCTTGACGGTTGTGCTGAATCGCGAGGGCTTACCTTATACGCGCTTGGAAGATGGGACCTATTGGCGCATCTATGAGTTTATTAAGGACAGCTTCAGCATTGAACAAGTCACCAATGAGGACCCGAGTTCTATCGGGCTGGCCAAGCCTTTAGGGGCCTTCGCCGCTGATTTAGATGATTTTGATGCTAGCCAACTGACTGAAGTCATTCCCAAATTCCATGACACCCGTCATCGCTATGCTCAGTTTGAAGAAGCCGTTGCTCAAGACCGTGTGGGACGCGTGGCGGAGGTTCGGGAGTGGATTGATTTTGTACGTGCCCGCAAATCTGATTGCTACCTGCTCTATGACTTGTTAGACGCAGGCCAATTGCCTCTGCGCGTGACCCACAATGATACCAAGCTCAATAATATTCTCATGGATGCTACTACTGGCCAGGCCCTCTGTATCGTAGACTTGGATACCATTATGCCAGGTCTGGTGCTCTTCGATTATGGGGATGCCATTCGCTGGGGCCAACCATAATGCGGAAGACGAGGCAGATTTGAGTAAGGTCCAATTTGATGCCCATGTTGTTTGAAGTCTATACGCGCAGCTTTTTGAAGGGAATGGGGATCGCCTAACCACCTTAGAAATCGAATTGCTGCCTTGGGAGCACGGGTCATTACCTTGGAGCAGGGGTTCGGTTTCTTGACCGACTACCTCAATGGCGATATCTATGTAGCACCAGCCGTCAGGCCAGAATTTGGATCGGACAGCTACCAGTTGACATGAGTGGCCAGATGGAAGCTCAATGGCCAGAGCTTAAAGCCATTGTAGCGCGCGTGGCTCAAGTCGCTAATCACTAATAAATGAGACTCGAAAATGCCAGACTGGTCGGCATGACTAACGATGAATAAGTCAAAAAGTTTATGGCTTTAAGTAGATTTTAGTAAGCATCCTATACTTAAGCTATCAACTAAAACAAAAGAGTTGACGAAAGGATGATTAAGATGAGCTACATAAAATTGCCGCACTGACTAGTTCTGCTTTTTATCTTAGCGCAAGCCAGTCTCATGACGCTTAATACCCCACTTGTTCAAGTTCAGGCAGCACCACCTCAAGCACCTCCAGGTGGAGGCGGAGGATTTGGTGGATCTGGCACCGTTAATCAGGGACGACTGCTACTGAAATTACCGAGGACGGCACTGTGACCGATGGTCAGTATAGCTCTACTGGTGATGATGAAAATGCCCTCAGAGTAAAAGCAATGCTAAAGTGACCTTAACCGGCATCAAAGTGGATAAGACAGCAGGAGCGAGCTCTAACACAGAAGACGGTGACTTCTACAGGATGAATGCTGGCTTACTAGCAACGAGACGGTGCCACCGTGACCATCAAAAGATGCGACCGTTAATACCAGCACTCAAAACGGAATGGGATTTTCTCCTATGGCCAAGGCACGACGGTGAATGTGGCGGATGAAAATTACAACTGACGGCTGACAACTCTGGTGGGATTCCAGACGACAGGGGCGCGACTATGAATGCGACTAACCTGACCGTTGAGACAGCCAGGAACTCAGCAGCTGTCCGGTCGAGACCGGGGTGGCGAGTAGAGTAGTGGTTGATGGCGGGACCTATGCTTCTAAAGGTTACAACTCTCCAGCCATTTACTCAACGCTATTACAGCAAAAATGGGACCTTCACCGCTCAGAACTCTAAAGCCCTCGTAATCGAAGGTCAAAACTCTATTACATAGCAGAATGCGACCGTTGAAGGCAATATGAGGTGATACCAAAGGTAGCAGCTCTGATACCAATGTCCACAATGTCATGGTTACCAGTCTATGTCTGGGGATGCTGAAGTCGGTAAGGCCGCCTTCACCATGACGGATGGCAACGATTAGCAACAATGGCGATTTAATCTATGTCACCAACACGCATGCTGACATTAACCCTAACCAACGTGACGATTAAAAACCTGGATACAGAAGGTAGACTCTTAGCTGTCTTAGGGAATGATGCCAGCCACGGTTGGGGGACTGCTTTAGGGCCAATGGCGCTAACGTTCCATGACAACCCAAAATCAAACTTTGGAAGGCGCCATTGAGGTCGATACCATCTCTACCTTGAATCTAACCTTGGGCAAAGGCACCAACTTTACTGGCACTATCAAAATCGTCGATAACGCAGATGGGGGTACAGGCAGTTGCGGATAACGCAGTGGTTACAGTAGAAGAAGGGCAACGGAACTTAACCGGGGATGTCACTCTAACGAGCTCAACCAACAAAGGCACTATCAATTTCAATGGACACACCATCACCTTAGCAGACGGTACGGTCCTAAAATAAGCGCAAAAAGCAGCCCTCCCACTTAGGGGAGGGCTCTTGCTTTGTTTGGCGATTTATTTTGCCGAGCTGATTATCAAGCGTGGTTAAATCATGAGGTGTTTGTTGATAAACCAAGTTCAGCCAATTATGGAAGAAGAGATAGGCGCTAGAGCGCCAACGATGTTGAGGAGGTAGATCCGCCTGATCTTGAGGATAGTAGTTGAGAGGTAAGCAGACTTGAGGATTAGAACCTAAATCTCGCCGGTATTCCTGATCTAAGGTTAGGGCGTCGTATTCCATATGACCCGTGACAAAAATCTGACGATTGTCCTTAGAAGCGGCCAATAGGGTGCCTGTTTCAGGCGCAGTGGCCAACACATCCAACTCTGGGTGCTGTGCCAGTTTCGCTTCGTCAATACCCGTGTGACGTGATTGCGGCGCCAAGAAGAGTCGTCCATTCCTCGTGTTGGGGATGGTGACGTTGGGTCAAGTCATGACTAAAAAATACCAAAAAGCAATAGGTAGGCTATGTTTTAGTGATGCCATAGTCGGTATAGACCGCGCTTGGCCCCTCAACAAATATGGAGGCAAGAAAAGACATAGCTTTTAGACCAGTCGAAGATACTTTGGAGTTCTTGCCAGTAGGTGACGTCTTCGAAGTCAGGTGCTCTACTGGAGCGCCGGTCCTGATCAGTCCGTCATAATGGCGATCTTGAATCTGATTAAATTGATAGTAGAATTTCTCCAAGTGTGAGGCGTTGGTGTGGCTGGACTTGCGACTCGACATCTGGAGGAAGTCGACTTCAATTGTGAGAGGTTAGCTCCTAAAAGGCGTAGAAATTGAGAGTTCAGTTTCTTCTTTTTGGCATGAGATTGAGGAGCAAAAGATTTTTAGCGGGCGAATATCCTGACGCTGCGCTGTCTGCTCTTCCATGACCTGGATACCCTTCACGAAGTAATTCTTGTTTGGCGGGTAGGCCATCAGCAATACGAATTGTGAAAGGGCAACCTCTCACGTGATGACTCCTATCATGTAAAAGGAGCTTTTCTCTTATTGTAAAGGGCTAGAGCAGGGAAGGGTCAATCATCTAGCTATACCGATTTCATAGGATTATCTATAGTTTTTAGCTATAGATATTTGATGTTTAGATATGAGTTACACTCAAATTTAAGGCTAAAAAGCGAGATGAAAGTTTATCGAAAACGTTTCAATAATGGACATGGTTAGAAAACAAGAATGTAATTCATCAGGGAAAGTTCATATAATTCAGAATGTTTTCTTGCGTGAATACCCACTTATTTAAGAAAATATTTTGAAAATCAATATATTGACCGGGCGTCATTGGCGTGATATAATTACTTCGAATTCGAGATAACTTCAGTAATCTAAGATACTGCTTTTTATAAATAGAGGGAAGTAGTTCTTTTGCTGTGTGTCGTTTTCAATTTAGGATGATTGTGACGAGGCAACGTTTCAATCACATCAATCGCTTGTGGGTTAGATACCTAAATCTTATGCCACTTATGGTTCTTTTTCACCTGAGTGTGGATTCGGCTGAAAGAACCTATCCTGTCAGGGAGTAACGGCGCGTTGCTCCTAGCAATGAGGAGTACGTGAGTTGGCAAGAGATCAAGGACAAGCGATGGCTACAGCTTGGTTGTTGATGGTGGTTTCTCTGTAATAGGGATGATGGCAGTACCACCGTTGATCACGTATCTGAGGTTGCCTTTTTGAAGAGGCTGTAGATACCTCATCCTGTAACCCTGACGCTGACCATGAGATTGAGGGATCTCAGTCGCCCAGTCAGATATCTAGCAAGCTAGCACAGGGCTAGCTATAACCTCGTATTATTGGTTACTATTCGAATGATGGATGCGCTGATAAAGTGGTCGACCTTTAGGGGAAGGCCGACCATGGTTCAGTTGGATATCGTCAGTCAAATAGGAAGTATAGGGGCATACCGAAAACTTTTCTATTTTGACGCGTTCTATCATGATGACAAAAAGCGTTGACTTAGGAGTCAACACGCTTTTTCAATCTTGGTTTCTTTAGGAACTGAATATATTTGCCACCCCAGGTGCCTAGTTGCTCTAGGACTAAACGGAACTCAGTACCAATCTCGGTTAATTGGTATTCCACCTTGGGTGGAATCTGAGGATAGGCCTTGCGGAGGATGATGCCATCTTCTTCTAACTGACGCAATTGCTTGGTCAGAGTAGCTTGCGTGATCCCGGATAGCTCACGGTGGAGGGCGTTAAAGCGTTTGGGACCTTGCTCGAGGGCGTGGAGGATGAGAATAGCCATTTGCCTGATATACTTTTGGGTGACGACAAATGGACAAGTGGGGAGTTTGTCACTGCGAAGCGTGTCATATCATTTCACTTCCTTCGTATATATAATTTTTGATACTTAATATATTATATAAAGTTATAATCGAATCGTCAAGTACAAAAGTTTTCCTTGTTGACAAGACTTGTTATAATAAAACCTTAAGTGTGAAAAAAGAAGGAGAGTGACTTATGCATCAAGAGCTAGCATTAAAAGTTGTTGTGGGGCTAGTGCGTACAAGTGGTAAACTGCTCCAATTTCTTAAGAGTGATATCACCCATTATGGCCTGAATACGACGGAGTTTGGGGTGCTTAGAGTTGCTCTACTCAAAGGAATTTCAGTTCAGCAGATAGCCAGAGAAAGTCTTATCTTCTTCGTCAACTACCCTATACCATTAACCAGCTCGAAAGTAAAGGGCTTTGTGGTACGCCGAGTGGATCCTAAGGACGCAGGGTGGCCTATATTAGCCTGAGTCCGTCAGGTTATGATTTAATGAAGATATTTTTCCCGAACACGCAGCCCGGCTCGATCAAATTTTTCGGTGAAAATTAAGTGAAACAGAATTAAAGCGGCTCAGTACGTTACTCAAAGAAAATCAAATTTGACTCAATTGAACAGCCTTCTATTACTTTATAAGCGTCTCGTACAGGAGCCTGTTTCAGGCTCCCTGTTTTTCGTCTGCTTTTAGTGTATAGAGGTCTTATCTAGTCACTAAGACAAATTTAACAAAATAGTCGATTGTATGAGTTATATGTTTCTAATCAGACCAGTAGATTTCATTGTATATATATATAGATTATAATCATAATAACTCTGATTTTTCTATTTAGATGTATAAATATCTATATTATAAGTGTTTGGGCTGTTCCGGCAATTAGTATAATGCTTACATTTTACAAACTAAAAGTAAAGTTGATCTAAAAATAAGGGTTCAATATATTTGTGTTTATACCTAATAAGATAGCTAAAAATTGAACAAAACATAATTTGTGCTAATTTTCTATAGTTTGCATATTTTGGGGGCCTCTCTTATACTGGAAGTATCAAATAACCATAGGAGGAATCGAAATGGGCAAGAGCATTCTACCCGCTTCAAATATGCCTTGGCGACCTCTATCGCTTTAGGTGTGGCCTTGTCCTATCAGGGACAAGCACAGGCAGTTGAACCTGCCAATTCCACTTCATCCGAAGTACCAGTTCAGTCTACTGTCCCGCAGTAGCTAGCAGGAAGAGACTTCCCGGTCTTACCACGAAGTGCCGTGAATCCGTCAGCCCGGAATCAGCAAACCAAACGCCTCAGACTGAGCCAGCTCGGGAGGCTAGTCAAATAAGCCTAGCGCCTCAAGCACCTGCTGAAGAAGAAAAATGTGGTGCTTGGAGCTAGCATTCTTATCAATCTGCACCCGGTCAAAATGCTGAGACGGCCAACAAGATGTTGAACGGGACTAAAATAGCTTATCTGATAAGTACTTTAGCCCTAAGAGCCAAGCACGTTGAGATTGATTAGACCGTCCGCGGACCATTGTGCGCTTGGTAGATGGAGGTGCGCAGGGGCAGGTGTGAAGATAGCGAGATGAATAGCGCGACTTCGACCTGATTTTCCGTGATATGAAGAGCAGAGGCTGGAAACTAGCTAAGGCTATTCGTGGTAATGAAGAATCTGTGACAGATGTCTTAGTGGAATCCTTCGAATCTGATGAGTGGGGCCTTGTTGTTAAGACAGCAACCAATGGTAACAAGCATCCAGGCGTTCGAATCTACAACTGGAAGAAATGTGAAAAAGCAAATCCTGAGACTCCGGCGCTGGATCCTAGCCAAGTGACCCTTCATGCTGCTTTAGGAAGGCTATGCTCAGTTGCTTGAAAGGAATCCTGCGCAACATAAGTACTGTAAACCCGTCTGCGATATTATGCCAAAGTTCGCAAGATTGTGGCGACTGGTAGCGCGGGATCAAGGTGGCACTATTACTAGCAAACACGCTAGCCTTAGCGATATCAAGACGCTCTACTATCGCGTTCAAACTCCAGGCCTAGCACGAAAGTGCTGTGCAAAGTGGACGTTCAAAATGCGCATGGCAGTAGCCAGGTGACCCTCGAGGTGGGCAGGCAAAACGCATTTATAGAGTTGGAAGGATTATTAGACTGTAGCAATGCACTTCCACTCCTAGTTCGTTGCGTAGGGGACTTTCACAGGTGGGGTCCATGATTCCTACTATCAGCCGTACCTAGTTTCCAGGTTTCAATATGCCAAAAGTAGCCATACGAAGACCTAGAGATTAGCTGAGGCCACAAGGTACGCTTGGCCTTGGAGAGGTCTTTTTGTTTGTTACAAACCATGCTATGAATAACTCACGCGTAGTTGTCGGAATGGATGTCAGTGACCTACGCCCGGAATATATTCAGGGTGAAGACCTAGATTTAATTGGCGGACGCTTCCAGTTGCTCTATAGCGATGGGCGCAAGTTCTGCAACCATTCGTTCATCGACGTGTAGTCTACTCAGGCTATGACCAAGAATAAATTAGAAAAGGAACTAACGCATCACCATGACCTTCAAAGTATGAAGTGCTCAGCCATTTTGGTGTGGTGATTCAAGCCTAAAGGAACAACTTGCTTCACTTAGCCTAAAAGCCTTGGTTACTTTCAAAGCAGAAGCCGTCATCGACGGGGTCACTACCAATATGCCACTTTAGGTGCGCGGAGTGGCAGTCGACATGGCACTTGCTCGGGCCAAAAAGAAGCCTTTGAATTCACCATTCACTCGTAGCAATGAGGAAGTGAAAGGAGCTCGTTGGAGCCTCTATGGGGAGTTGAAATCGTCTCAGCGGGACAGCTAACAGGCAGGTCTCTAAATGATTTCAAGGCCTCGTCAGCCGAGGGGAAGAAGCTTACGTCTCGCTTCCTGCAAACCTCAGCCTTATATCCATCCATTCAAAAAGCAGTGAACGCGGCTATATCTGGGCCATGCCTTTAGAAGTGATTCTGCTAGCGAAATCGAATCACTTAGCCGACAAATGAAAGACTTACTTTGGTGGTTTTAATTCAAAAGCGAGAGACTTGGGTCTCTCGCCTTTTTCGTCTATCAGGCAAAGCTAGAGAACTTTTAGAGAAATGATTTTGGGCCAATTTGAGAGATGTTTTATCTGTCCCTATTTGATATAGAGGCATCCTTTATACATATATAAACTTTGTTGGGTCACGATTTTGTCACGAGTTGTGGTTAACCACAACTCGAGTAAAAATGCTTCAACATGATTATGATTATCTGCTCGGACGATAGCCCTTTGCCGGCTCCTTTGGCGGGCTTTAAGATAAGCCTATAGTTTGTTGCAAAAGGTCTATATTTTGTACAAGGTCATGCTATAATAAAGGGTGAGGTGAGACGATGAAAAGTAACATTTCAGTAGATTTTTGTAGGGCAGGGCAACCTCTGGTCCCACAGAATGAAGGGCGTTCGACAGCCACATGTCAGCGTATTCGATTATCATTATGATACCAAGCCGGAAGATTTCTTCCGCTAGTGGAGCACAGATGTAGCCTCTGGATTTCTACCATTTATATGAGTCTGATATCGCCCTGTTGGCGACTTGTTTTAACAGTTTGCGGACCTCCATTCAATGGACCCGCTTGATTGATGATTTAGAGGAGGGAGCTTGAATCCAGAAGGGTGTAGACTACCACAATCGGGTCATTGATGCCCTCTGGTGGCCGGTATTCGCCGATTATCAATCTCCATCACTTTGATCTGCCTATCGACCCCTATGAGCGCACGGTGGGTTGGGAGTCCAAGCATGTCGTAGACCTTTTGTGAAATTTTGAGCGTCGGGCCTTTGAATGTTTCACGATCAGTGACCGATTGGATGACCTTCAATGGTCTATGGTAGTCGGATAGGCCCGTATCTCTATGGTTTCCACTACCCCTATGTTGGTAGATGGCAAGAAGGCGGTCAAGTAGCTCTATAACCTGCAACTAGCCTCTGCTAAGGCTATCTCAAAGCCTACCGCCAAATCAATCGAAACCGGCAGGTCGAGTCGCATTGCCGCTTAACCTGACGCTTATCCTAGCTAATGTCTAAGAAGATTTGGCAGCGGCACTATTGCCAACTTATTTGTTAATCGCCTCTTCAGATGCTTCAGTTATGGGGCATTTTCCAGAGGAAATGGTAGCCATCTCTGGCTAAAGATGGCGTGTTATGGGAATCGACGCCAGAAGAGCTAGCCATTATCCGAGACAATCGCGTGGATTACATCAGGGTTAACTACTACCACCCTCATCGGGTCAAGGCGCCAGAAATTTCGTCAACAGTTTAACGGTTGACTGATGTCACAACGATACTTTAACGATTATCAAATCGCCAGGTCAGCGTGAATGTGGATATAGGGTTTGGAAATCTATCTCAAGCTCTTATGATATTGCTAAAGAACCTTCAAGACAGTTATGATAATATCCCTGGTTTGTCTCTGAGAATGATTAGCGTCTCGCGTGAGGAGCGCTATCTGGATCAGACAGGCATTATCCAAGATCACTATCGGATTCAGTTCTTCAGTGAGCACCTCTACTGGCTCAACCGAGCTATGCAAGAAGGGGCTAACTGTTTCGGTTACCATGTCTGGACGCCAGTCGATGGTTGGTCCTGGCTCAATGCTCACAAGAACCGCTATGGCTTAATCTCTAACGAAATTCATACCCAGACTCGGACCGTCAAACAATCCGGCTGGTGGTTCAAGGATTTGACTGCTAATCATGGATTTGAATGGGAGGAAATGACATGACCGAGTATCTACTAGTATGTGATGTCGGGGCACGAGCGTTAAGTTTGGAATCTTTGATGGGCGGGTGTTGAGCCATCATGGAAGTTTGTCAACGCGGCGACTTGGGAGGAATTCAGTCCGAGCTTGCTAAACTCCCAACAATGGACCTGCCTATCAAAGGATTGGCTTTTTCCGTGCCAGGGACCGTCTTGCCGGACGAAGGGCCTTATCGAAGGCATTAGTGCTGTCCCTTATATCCATCATCGGCCTTTTTGTTCAAGAAATGACCAGGCCTTCCAAGTGCCTATCACCATTGATGACGCCAACTGTGCGGCAGTGGCGAAGTCCATTCAGGTGCTGCTAAAGGGTGCTCAGGCAGCGCCTCCTAGTCTTGGGCTCTGTATTGCGCCTAGTCTTAAATGGCCAGCTCTACCGGGGGCCAGGGGCTTTTGCCGGTGAGTTTTGGCTATGGCATGTGTCGACTTTAGTCGTCGGGTCAGCCCAACCATGAGCCCGGTCAATGTGGCGCGGCGCTATAACGGGTCGAGTGACTTCAAGGCCCTCTGGAATTGCGACACAATATCCAGAAGCCAAGGACGCCGTCAATCAAATGGTAGATGACCTTGCCTCTTTGATTCATAATCTCATGTCTTTATGGATTTGCTGATTTTGATTGGGGCGCCTTTGTCAGGCAATGTGGACCTCAGCCGGGCACTGGAAGAAAGGGTCAAGGCTTGAAGCGTCTGAGTTCCATTCATCATCCTCAGGTACGCTTGGCTGTGCCCATCAGCAGATGCTAATTGATTAGCAGGAGCAACCTGGTTGGCAAGATTTAAGTAAGTGAGTTTAAGTCATAATATTTTTTGCTTAAGGCATGACTGCAGTCATGCCTTTTTGCTCGCTTTAGGCCCAGTGCTCTCCGTTAAATATCTGCCCAAATTGGCTAGAGGATAGTGGCTTAAATCTTCAATCTAGGTGCTGGAGTTTCAGCTGACTAGATTTGCTATGCTAGTTTAATATACAAAGTATGACGCATAATCCTATAATTTTTAATAAATTACCTATGATTTGAGGATAGAAGCTCAAGAGAATGGCGTATAATACAAACTGTAAAATCGTTAACAGAAAAGAGGAGGACAATGGAAGCAGCAAAAGCTAAAAGCTCCAAAAACGACGCAACAGAAACAAAACATACCTTTTGCTCATTATGACTTTTACCGGGGCTGATTTGGCTCATCTACTATATTCAGTATTGGGAACGTGGTGGCCTTGGCAGTTTCGTTTTCTCCAAGGGCGGATTTGTTCAGTCCATCCTCGACCGTAATGGGTAGGGTTCGCCAACTTTAGCTACTATTTTCAAGTTCTAGACTCACCTCATTACACGCAACACCGTCTTATATAACCTAGCCTTCATCGTTATTGGCCTTATCTTTTGCCGTCATCCAGTCCGATTATTTCAGCCAATACGCAGCAGCTCTTGGTTAAGACCATTCAAAACCTCCATGCTCTTACCTTATTTCTTGTCATGGAAGTTATCATCAGTATTTTCGTCTTAACCTTCCTATCTACTGACCGTGTCTTTTTGAACCAAATGTTGGGGGATATGGGCATGATGAATGACACTAACTGGTATGCAACACCTGATATGTGGCCACCATTCCTTGTCTTCATGGGGGACTTGGAAAGGGATTGGTTATTCCTCCATTATCTACTTCTTGCGACTATTGTGGGATTGACCGGATCCACTATGGAAGCCGCCCAAATGGATGGCGTTAGTGAGTGGGACCAAATTGCCGTTGTGATTCCGCATTTGGCACCAATGATGATTATTCTGGTTATCTTGGGATTGGGAACATCTTCCGGGCCGACTTTCGTCTCTTCTACCAATTTCAATCTGGTCCACTTAAGAATGTGACGTCCGTCTTAGATACCTATGTCTATGATGGTTTGAAAAACGCAGGGAACCTGGGATGACCACCGCAGCCGGGCTTTATCAGTCCTTCGTTGGTTTCATCTGTTGCTATCAATAATCTCTCGATTGTGCGCAAGATTGATCCAGATTCTGCTTTATTCTAGGAGGTGTCACCATGACTCAGACCAAGAAAAACTGGCAAAGGTATCGGTGGATACCTTGGCCCCTAAAAGCTAAACTTCTTCTTCAGTCTTCTGAGCCTTGGTTGGTTTGACGGGTGTCTTTCCTTCATCTTTGTTATCCATCTTATCGCTGACCGATGAAAACTCCATTGTGCGGAACGGCTATCGCTGATTCCGGATGCTGGTCTACAGCAGGTTACGAGTATCTCTTTACCCGAGTTCAACCCATCGTCAATGCTTTTTATGGTAACTGTCTTCGTGACCGTGGTCGGGACCTTGATTAACGTCAACAGTTACGTCGACTTATGCCTATGCCTTATCACGACCTCATTTCATCTTCCGCCGCTTCTTCTCTCATCATTTTGGTGACCATGTTGGTAGGGCTGATGGTGCTGTTATATCGTGATGACTTTGCTCAAGCTAAGAAACTTCTATCTGGGCCTTGATCTTGCCAATGGCCTGAGCCCATTCAACATCATCATCAGTGGACCTTCTTCCGCAAGTCTATTCCTGAATCTATCTGAATCCGCTCGGATTGATGGGTAGGCAATTTCGAATTTTCCGCCAAATCGTCCCACCACTGGCCATTCCAGGATTGCAACCATTTCCTCTTTGCGGCTATTGGTTTCTGAACGACTGGTTTAGCGCTTTGCTTTTACTTAGATGATCAAAACTCTTCCCACTGCAATATGTCTTGATGCAAATCCAAGCTCAAATATTGACTATATCGTTAAAAATGCTGCCCAAGGCTTCGGCCGTATCAGGGCGTCTCCATTCCGCGGGAGCAACGTATGGCCATGGTGGTTATCTCCACCTGCCAATCGCCCTAAGTTATCCTTTTCTTCCAGAAATACTTCATTTCTGGTTTAACCATCGGTGGCGTCAAGGAACAGACGCGACCACTCCATTCACTGGTAGTAACAATACATAAAAATTTTAGAGGAATCCACAATGAAAATGAAACGTCTTGTAGCGTAATATGGCTATCGCTCTTGAACAGCAGTTATCAGGTACTTTCGTCTTCACTCCAGCTGTTAAAGCTGAAGAGCCAACTACTATCACCATGTACCAAATCGGGACACCACCTGACAACTTTGGATCAACTTGGCTATGTTAACGAAGCTTTCGTTCGTGACTCAAACCTTAAACTGAAATCCCGCTACCTAGGTTGGGGTGAGTACGATGACAAGATGAACGATGACCAACTCAGGGTGAAAAATACGACATCGCGCGTGCTTTCTGGTTACATCAAAAATGTCTCAAAAGGCGCTGCGCTGGACTTCTTGACCGACTTAATCAAAGAACACGCTCATGACTCCTTCAAGTACTTAGGATGAAGCTGGCATCAGGGAGCGCGTTGACGGCAGTAAATGCATGCTTTTCCTGTAACGGGAACGTTTATGCGCAAGCATTCCACACTCTTTCAACTCCAATCCTTCTGAAGAAATATAACCTCAAATTAGACGGTATCAAAAGAACTGGAGATGCAGAACCTCTCTTGGTAAAACCTATTAAAGACAAAGAACCTGGTGTAAGCACCTTTGAAGGTGTCAGGTCGGCTGGCGGAGCAGGACTTTGACTACGTCATTGCGATGCTGTGCCACTCTGGCTACCTCAAAGGCGACACCGCGATCGTGGAACCCTTATGTGAAGAAAACAGATGCCTCTCGTCTCCAGAAATCAAAGTAATGCACGATTCTACGAAAAAGGCTTCGTTCCTAAAGATGCGCCACCTCGGACCAGCTACCCATTAGATGCGGATACCTGTTCATGCTCGAACAGTGGGACCACGTGACTACTGGTAACCACTTACTCCGTGCTGTTTCTGGTAAGACTTAGAAATCGTGCCTCATGGCGACTCTATCATCAAGACAAACGCTCAAGCACGTATGTTCAACTTCGTTTGTCGCGCAAAAACTCTGACCACGTTGAAGAGTCAGTGAAATTGCTCAACTCACATCAACTCTAAACCAGAAATCATGAACACCTTGGTTTACGGGCTTGAAGCGAAAACTGGGAAAAGTTGGCGAAGGACAAGATCAAACTCTGCCTAAGTACAACGAAGGCGCAACTCACATGTCGCCTGAACACAGGGAATGTCTGCCTTGCTTTACAAGGATGAACGCGTCACACCAGAACAATTGGTTAGCTTCTGAAAAAGGCTTGAAAGAAGCAACTGATTCTCCACTCTTAGGTTTCAACTTCAGCAAGAACCTGTGGCGGATGAAATTGCTAATGTCAACAACGTTGTTAACGAATATGCTGCAGGTCTCCACACCGGCAGTTGACCCTGAAAAAGTATTGCTTAAATCTCAACAAAGCTTTTGAAAGACTTAGGTAATAAAATCGAGGAAGAAATGCAACGTCAATACGAGATTCTTGAAAAACAAAAACTAATGCCTAATGAATGAGGCGAGGCTGACTCCGTTCCAGCCTCTTGTTGTTAACAGACGGCTCAGTCTCGGCTCTGAAAGCAGAAGTCGGGAGCTTTTGCACCCTCGGATCAAAGATTGAGGATTGAAAAGGAAGAAAAGAGATGTCAGCCCTTAGCAAACCATTGATACTCGTTGGGGAACACGGAATAGTCACTGCTTGGGCTGAGGCAACACCCTGCCTTATACTGGTCCCTTGGCATGAACCATTTTGTTTTGGAAACCCGGCCTGAGAGGCCGCTTTTTCCATCCGGAAGATGGGACTGTTTTGGGATTGCTTTGACCCATCAACCCAGTCCCCTGGATGGGCGACTTTGCCTGGGTGACTTGGCAGGTGGCCTGTCTAACGGATAAGGGTGGGCAACTTAAGAGTCCGTTGTCGGCTGAGGCCGTCGAGAACTAGAGTCTCTGGCTATCGCGGTGATTTAGCTCACCTCGGCCGGGCTTTTTGTCCTACCAACGTTTTATGGACGGCTTGCAGAGTGCTTGTTGTCCAACGCGGGATGGGGCCAGCCTTTGGGTGACACCTGACCGGCGCTATCCTAAGGGACATTGGGTCATGAGTTTGGCTTTGACTCAAAGTGGTTGGTATGAGCTAGAAGGTCGTCAATTAACCTTCATACTAATCAACTAGCGGGTTCTAAGTACGGCCACTATGGGCAATACAGTCGCGTGCAAGCACCTGAAGGTGTATCCTTCAAGCTTTGCCAGGTGGTGAATTTGGGAGAGGGGCTTCAGCAACTTTGGCTAGAGGTGGACGGTATTGAAGCTGTCTCACGTCAGTTCCTGCACTTGAATGGGTGACCTCTTATATAGTCCCAGCCCAGCTGGGCTTAATTATCGGCAATCCAATTTCTTCGGCCAGTCCTGGGACCAGCAGTGCGCTCAGATGGAGGCCTGCATGGGAGGCCCTATCTAAGCCGCTTGACAGTTAGTCATCGAGAGGCGTTAGTCAATCGATTTTATCACTGTCTCTATCGGACGGCCACCTTCCCTCAGGCGGCTTATGAGTGGTCGGAAGCTGAGAGCCAATTCATCAATCGCCTTATACGTAAGGTAGAGCCTTGTTACTTCACCAATAACGGCTATTGGGATACCTTCCGGACTAACTACCCACCTATGCCCTAATCGTGCCAGAAATGGTGCCACTTTTTCAGAAGGCATTCTAGCTGGTTGCCCGGAGAAGATGGCTTACCCAAATGGCTGTCTCCTGACGAGCGGGGGCTTATGCCAGGGACCTGGTGGATGCGGTCATAGTGATGCCATCGTCAAGGGGCCAGTGCCACTAGAGTGACCCAGGAGCTATGAGGCCATGCTTTATACGGCGGAGACAGAGAGTGAACATCCCTCAGAAGGACGCCAGGGAGCTGGTGACTATCGTCGTTTGGGCTATTTTGCCAGCAAAGCTATGGTGAGTCAGTCAATAAAAGTTTGGACTATGCCTATAGTGACTTCTGTATTAGTCAGGTAGCCCAGGCCTTGGGTGATTGGGAGAGAGCTAGATACTACCGCCAACAATCACTCAACTACCGTCAGCTTTTCGATGACGAGTGGCCTGATGCGGCCAAGGATCAAGCTGGCCAATTGTCAGGCGACTTTGTCAGCCAAAGCCTGGAAATTGTCTATACCGAGAGGTTCTGCTTGGCAGCAGTCTTTTGCTGCCTATCATACTTTAGCTGATTTAGTGGCCCTGCATGGCAGGAGACGCCGCCTTCTACCAGCAACTACAAGCCTTGGTCAATCAAACCCAGCCAGCTACCGGGTAGATGGTTATGGCTATGAGATTCATGAAATGTTAGAAATGGCCCGTCGCGACTGGGGCAGCTAGCCTTGTCCAATCAGCCAGCTTCCATTTGCCCTTACTTGCCAATCTATGCTGGCTACCCACATATGGCCCATCAAAGTGCTTAAATCGCTCATGCTAGAAGCCTTTAAGTTGGAAGAAGAAGGTTATGTGTGGCTGATGAGGACAACGGCTCTTATCAGCCTGGTTTGTTTTGAGTTTCTGGGAATTTTATGCCGTCACACCGGGACCGATCACATGTCTTAGGATCAGCATCTGGGATCAGGCCAGTCTCAACCTAAGTGAGGGACTAGCTTCCAATGGACCACCCCTGAATCCCAGCCAGGTACTCAATGTGGTTTTGAGCCGCCAATTAAATGGCCGAGATTATGCTGCTCACTTCCTGACCTTATGAAGATATCATGGCGGGTGGCCAATTGGAGCAAGAATTGGGCTTGCTGCCGTCAATCAAGCCGTTGGTGTATCTTTAAGACCGTTTTCTGAGGCTAAATGACCAAAGGAGTATAATAGTCTGATTGTAAGATAGAGGAGGAAGCGCATGGAACTAAAACTTGTTGAGATGATGATGCGAGTCTATTATTGGATGAAGGGAGCCGCCTATTTCTGTTGGGTTAGTTATGCTGGTTTGGGACTTTTGGCACTATATGTCTGAGTCGGCTGTTTTAACTGAAGCCCATCAAAACGCTAAATGGCGGCAGAACCTGCTGACCTTCTCTAGTTTTTGGGACATGCATAAGGCCAATCGTCGTGATAGCTGCGTCTCAATCTCTCTATACCCTGTCTATCTTCCCTGTGCTGGTTGATTTTATTTACTAAATGCGGGCCTGATCTTCTTAGTGTGGCTGCGGTCATCCAAGTGACGGTTCTAGTTCTGGTGAACCCAGCTTTGTCGTAGAGTCATGCGTGGTAGTTCACCAGGGGAAGCCAGCCAACTCATTAAGTTTAGCTTCTTCCAACTCTCTGGTGACGCCACGTCCCAATTCCCTCCCGACCTTGGTTTATAGCGCTTTGGCTCGTCTGGTGGTGATGACCTTCCCGGCCTTGGCCTTATCTTCGCGGTCCTCTCTGCGACTAGCTTGTCGTCCTCTCATTTGAGAGCCGGCGCCGGACAAGGAGTGATTCCGGCATGAGCTTTCAGTAGTTAGCAATCCCAACCGCTTTAGTCGGCTCTCACGCTACCATGACCCTGATTCTAGTCTCCTGGTTCTTTCTTTTGCCTCTGTAGCGGTCTACTTCAAGTTTTCATCAACATAACGTCAATAATACGCCCTGGCAGAGCTTAATCTCATGCACCACCATATCCAGACAGAACCCAGCTCAGGTCGACCGCCAAGATACTCAGAAAATCGCGCAGCATCCGACGGAGTCAACCGTTAGCAGATTGAAGCCTTTGCGTCATTATGCCAATAACAGCTACTCAGAGTCGCTAGAGAGTTTAATGAACCGTCAGTACACCTCTACTTGCCGGATAAGCTCTATCGACTTCATCGGGAGTTTCAAGATATTACCGATTCTTATTCGCGCTGATAATGCCAAAGAACTGGATTGTCTCTACCGCGGACAACACGCGTGGCGTGCAGATGATGCTGCTGTCTGATCTAAGTAAAGAAGAGGGCAAAGAAATTGGCTTTTGACCGCCCTTTATTTGACTTGGTGCTCTGGCCATAGTTTGGGCAGGTTCAGGTCAACTACCATGCTGACCGCTTTCTTCCAGGCTGGCCGAGTCGCCGCCCCAACTACAGCGCAAACCGTCGTCGTCGATGCCAAGCCCAAAGCCCGCATACCCTAGAACGGGCAAATTTCTGAGTCATGACGTTACAAGCAGTTATCAAAGGAGAAAACTGCCGTCTGGCTACCTAACTGCAGCCGCATGGAGACGGGCGGTGGATCGCCACGACTAGCTCCCGCCCAAAGTCGACTATCCGGCAACGGGTCACGGGTCCAGTATTAGTGATTACCTTGATTACCATATTGGTGGCCGGGCATTCTTCTCTGGCCTTGGTTTTATCGTCGCGCTCATTCCAATCAGGTTCATGATATGGTCACGACCCTCAATCGGACTGGAGAAGGTCAGTTCCCACTATCGTATTCGGAGAAGCTGGATAAGCAGGGATGAACTGCGGGAAATTACCTATCCTATTAATACGATGCCAGACCAGTACTTCAGGTTAACACATACAGGAACTCTATTCCATGGAAGCGCGTTGAGCATGAAGCCATTCGCAAGGCTTTCTGCAGTCGCAAATCAATCCGCATTTTATGTATAATACCTTGGAATTTATTCGTGCTGAGTGCCCTGACAGAGGGGGCAGATGAGCTGAAGCTGACATCGTTCTATGATTTTGCTGCCTCACTAAGGAATAATATCAGCGATGAGAAGGAGACAACCTTGAAACGAGACGCTCTCCCTTCTGCCGCAATACATCCACCTCTACTTTCAGGTGCGTTATCTAACAAACCTGCAGGTCGAGATTGAAGTGGTTGCCAGAATGCTCAAGCCTTCGTCCGCCTAAGCTTTACCCTTGCAGCCCTTTGGATTGAAAACTACTTTGCATGTGCGTGATTTTGCGTGAAGCGAAGATAAACTCACTTACGTCTGGAAAGCCTGGGTGAAGACGTGGCATGACGAAGCCAGCCTGACTCAGGCAGGCTCTGAATTGAAAGTGTCTGATAATGGGAGAGGTATGTCTCAGGAAACCCTCAGCACCTTAAATCAAGGATTAAGAGAAGTGCGCGTTACCCGATTGAACCGAAACAGCTCGGCAGTCAATCGACTCTTTAATGTGGCTGAGCGACTGGCATCATTATTTTGCGGCTGAGGCTACTATCTCTATCAAACTAAATGAAGAAGGAGTGTCCGCGTATGGCTCAATTGTCCTTTTCAACCCCACCCAGCAGTTGTCGGCGATTGTGTGACGATGAGCATGATCGTCGCGGGTTAGAACGCCTGATCTTTGCTGGAAGAACGGCCCGCAACCTGCAGGACAGCTGGCAATGGCCAAGAAGCCCTTGATATAATGAGCTCGTTTGCCGTGGACGTTGCCTATCACCGATGTCAATATGCCCACGTTACGGGAATTCGATTTTCGCTGCCAAGCCAAGGAGCTGGGACAGGACTTTGCCTTCATTTTGTGTCCGGCTATCAGGAATTTGAATATGTCAAGCGTGGCATGGAGTTGGGTGCCAAGAATTATCTGCCCGCTTCTCATCGACAAGGTGGAACTCACATCGTGCTTAGCCAAGTGGCCCAAGAAATTGGGATAAGCGGACCCTCAGCTCAGGTCCTCGGATCACGAGCAAGCACAACCAAGCACTTGGCTAGAAACAGGCCAAGCGGAGCTTTACCTCTTCAGCTTCCAAGATATTAAGGCAGCTAACTGGCAGTGATTTTGGCCCCCAAATTTCTGTGTTGTCTCAATTATTGATGGCAGGTGGTTGGTCTATTATGATCGCTAGAGGATTGGTTGCTAGGACTATGCTCAGTCAGAGTTCTGCAGCAAGAGTTTCTAGGAGGGTGGCATGCAGATCCGTTAATTTGACGCTGACCGACATTCATCATAAACTCCAAACCTTCCTTCAGTGTCGAGTCTCAGACGACTGTTCTAAGGAATGGAGTGATGAGGAGCGAGCTAGGCAAATCTTTGGCAGGATGATGACTGGAGGCTTCTCAGTCCGATCCCCGCGACCGATAAATTAGTGGTTCTATTAGTCGGGCGTCTCTCAAGAAGCCAACCGACAAACAGAATAGTATTAAACTGGATGTGGACTAGATAGCTTCTTGGCCTTTTTGCCAGAACGAGAACTAGCGCTTCAGGAAGTAGTGCACTCACGGCCTTGATCCGACATTACTTTGACATTAAGTCCAACCAACACACTCCCAACTAGTCTGATAGATGAAGGGGCCAATCAGCCCCTGACTTTTGCCCAGCTGAGTCAACACCTCAAGGAGAGTTTAGATTTAGGTGGACGCGAGAAGCGCCACCAGCCATCCGGCCAACAAGTTACGCAGTCTTGGCGGCCACCTGCGAGCGCTATAACGAGAATATCTCCATGAAGAGTTTGGCGGATGACCTTCATGTCACGTGCATGCGTACTTGGGCAACTCTTCGCGCAGAGGTTGGCATGGCGACTCAGTCTCGCTCTATCACTCAATATCGCTCCAGCCATCGCTGGCGATTTCACTTTCAATTGGCAAAGTCTAAACTGTCGGCAGGCCCAGATAGCAGCCAAGGTTGGCTATCAGAATCAAGCTTATTTTTACCGGGTCTTTAAACAATCTGAGGGCGTCGTCCCAAAGAGTATCGTCAACACTATCATGATCACCTTAAAGCTCAAGAAGATAAGCAAACGACACGTGGCGTAAGGTTTTTCTTGCCGTGTATTTAGGTTAGGAACAGAACCTGTGGGCTACGGTCTCTTTAGCGAAAATACATTGTATTTTGACTCTACTCAAGAGTAAAACAGTACTGATACAAAAGAATGCAAATCTAGTAGATAAAGGTGGCAGTATGATTTTGAATAAAGATATAGCCGGCTATGTCATAGACACGTTGAAAGATTAAATCGGGGCAGAAACATTTCTCTGGGGCCATCAGACTTAATCAGTTTTATTGTGGCCATTGTGTGTATCCTATGTCCCTCTCATACCTTTTGATTAACCCTAACCTTTGACTACATTGTATAGCTAACTTTTTGCACCTACCAAGTTCCAACCGATCTTATGGGCTTAAGGTGCAAGTATGAGCCGCCACACCCCCGGACGAATAGGAAGCTCTTCCACCACATCGCCATTTCCAGTGTGGTCGTACGCACTAGCTGTGTCTTCTTGCCTCAGCTTCGGTGCGCTTCTTGGTCTTCTTCATCTCCTGAGTACCTTTCTGGTCTTTATGCCGCCACAAGCCTGATTTGGCAACTCTTATACTCCCAACGTGACCGAGGTCAGGCAGTGGCGACCAGCCGCCGGATTTCTCCTAATTGGGGCGGGAGACGAAGTGCAGCCTTCATGAACAGTTATCAGCAAAACCAGTGACGTGTACTATCGGATTGACAACGACTGAACAAGAAAGGGCAACAGTTAAGTGGTGTGCCGGTTTTAGGCCGTCTGATGACTTTAGCCAGCTCAGCCAAAGAATCATGATATTGACGAGGTTATCGTGGCTGGTCCGTCTCCTGGAACCACGTGAATATGAACGCATCCTCGAAATGTGTCAAATGAGGCAGGCTTGGACCGTCTATAAAATGCCCAAGGCTGAAGATGTTATTCATGGGCTGGCCCACAACGCAATGGTGGCATTAAGAAGATTTGGCATTGTAGACCCTCAGTCGTAAGTGAAACTGGGCCTGGATGCGTCTCGCTGGACCAAGAGTTAAGCCGCAAAACCATCTGAAGTGACCGCAGGTGGTTCAATCGGCGTTAAATCTTGAATCGCCAAGTTGGTCGCTTTCAAGCTCAAACGTTGTCCTCTCTTAGGCCATGGCGAGAATTCAATCGATCTGATTTACCACTACGAATTAATTAAGAGCCATCCGGAAATCGAATATGTGCTCCGCTATTGCAGATATTCAAGATTATCCACTGCTTATTACAAGTCTTCCAGGATCATCAACCAGCTATCGCTTTATCATGCGTAGCAGCTCTTGCAAGCTATTGTGCCGATGATGGAGCGTACCCTCAGGAAGCCCTCGTAACAACATCCATCACGGGACCGTCACGTGCCAAGGCAGTCGACCAAGCCGGTGTGCCTAAGATGGTCAGTGGATCTCGACAGATACAGGCGGTCAACCCACCCACGTGATGGGGGCCACCAACGTAGCCGAACTGACTGTGACTGGCTTTCAATAAGACCAGTCAATCCACTCTATTGTGCCGTTCGCTTCGGTACGTGTCTTTAGCGTAGTGAGAAGTGTCATTCTCAGCTTCGAACGACAAATTGCTGCAGGTGGATCCTTTGATCTGCAGACCGACTTCGCGTGACCACTGTTACTTTATGACCATTCCGGAAGCCAGCTGTCATTTGGGTCATTCATGCCGGAGCATATGTCTGCGACGGCGAAGCTCATCTTAGACATGGTGAACCAAAAGATTTATGACCCAGCTTAAGAAAATGCATCGTACTCAGTGGCTGTACTGAAAAGAAATCTCACTATTGAAGTCGGCATTCGCCCGGGTGAAAAACTCCATGAAGAGCTCTTGGTGGCGTCAGAATTTGTGGGATAATCGTTCATGATCAAACTTCGTTGGTGGCAGTAAATATGCCATGCCACTGACCACTGAAGCTAAGGTAAATGGCAGTAACTGACAACTTAGAAGTTATGATAGTCCTCAAAGAAGCCATCACTGGCTTCTGCCAATCAAACTACTCAAGCTGACTAGGAGGCAGCCATGATGAAACCAAAACCCAGCATTTGCTTTTAATCCTCATCTTGGGTCTGGTACGTCTCGGCAAGGACTCTCAGGTTCAGGCAGCGCTCAATCAGCCAATGTCTTTCCTCTTCTAGGGATTTGACACGAGCTGGCCGGACAGAACAAGGCCGCTCTGATACCATTATGGTGATGACCGTCAACCCTAGCCATAAAACATCCCTACGCCTCGTTGCCTGCCACGAGACACTGCTATGTCGGGACATTGAGGGCTGCTGAGGGCATGGATAAGCTCAACCGCGCTTATGCCTATGGTGGGCAGAGCCTTTCAAACCAACTGTGGAACATCTTTATTAGACCTTCCTTATCCAAATACCATTATCAGCATTGAATATGTAGCATGAAGATTTGGTGATTTAGTGGGTGGCGTAGCAGTGAAACTGCTCGGAAACCCTTTTACCACGGATGGCTGCGAATTTTACCAAGACACGCCGGTTTATTTAGATGGCACGGACAGCCCTTACGTCATGCGTGCGAGATCGCTTTCTCAAGCGTGACTATGCCCGCCAAGCCCGTCAACGACAAGTGCTAGGAAGCTCCTGATGCACAAGGCAACAAGACGCTCTTTATGCTAGATCTTGAGTGGCTCTCTTATGACATCTGGCTGACCGACTTGTCCCTAGAGCAACTGATGGGACTTTTCAATATCAACAGCATAGATTTACAGCTTGGAGTTAGGCCACGCAAGGGCAGACAAACCATTAATGGTATGCACTACGATATCCCCTGATCAGCCCTCTAGCTGAATTACGCACAACCTGGCGTGCCTGACTTGAGAATAGGAGACACCTCATGAAGAAAATTAGAAAAGCTGTTATTCCGGCGGCCGGCTATGGAACGGGCTTCTTGCCAGCTACTAAAGCCTTCGCCACAGGAAATGCTCCCGATTGTAGATAAGCTTCCATTGTTCAGTTTATTGTGGAAGAAGCCATTGCACGAATCGAGGAAATTGCTTGATTACGGGTAAAACCAAGCGTCCTATTGAGGACCACTTTGATTCTAACATCGAATTAGAAGACAACCTTTCTTGCTCCAAGGGTAAGGCTGACTCACTTAAACTAGTGTGAAGGCACAACCCAGGCTAATCTTTTCTTTGTTCGCCAGTCTTCATCCAGTGTTTGGACATGATTTTGTGCTGCCAAGGGCCTTTGTGGCAGATGATCTTGTAGTCATGTTAGGTGATACTATCATGACGTAGTCAAAGCAACCCGTTACACGTCAGCTCGCGGATCTCGCATCAAGAAACTCAAAACGGCCACGTGCGATTGCGGATAGTTTCTGATGAAGTAGTTGAGCAACGATTGTCGAATTGGGAAAGCGGTACGACAATCAAGCAGGCTTACCTGTTCATCACATTAACAATATGGTGAGCCAGGCCAGTGAGCCTCAAGAGTCACATGGCTACTGCTGACGCCATGTTCCTGCCACCCGAAATCTTCGACTCTTGGAAGACCTACCTGTAGGGTAAGGAAGACGAAGTCCAGCTGACAGATGCCCTTATCAAAACTGCAATCAGCACCCACCGTGTCTTGGCTTTCGTTCAGTGTCAAGTTTGCAACCGCCATGATGTCGGCAACAAAATGGGCCACATGCGCCAGGTGCGGTGGAGTATGGCTGGAGCCACTCTGAAAGCTGCTGCAGGCTAAAGAATATATCAAAAATATAGCAACAACATTACGCCAAAATAATGGATATTGCGGAGTGCCAAGACCCGTCTTGTAGCCTTTTGCTTTGTTTGGCCCTCAAGTCTAGGTATGAGAGTAGCGAGAGGCATATGTTTGCTCAGCATCTACGTTAGTAGTTTCTTCTATCATTTAACATAAAGTGATGGTTAGTTTCTCAAAATTTATTTTGAGTAGTATAGAATTTCTGGGTGACAGGTGCTATAATAAAAGTGAGCGCAACAAATAGGAATTTACCAAATTCTATAAGGAGGATCGCCCCACAGCGACCACGAGATCGTGACTGAAAAACTTTAATTTGTATGGTTGACTTGATGGGTGTCATCTGGTCTGGCCTGCCTAACCACCAGCCGCTCACCACGACTCCACTACGGATGGCGGACGATGTCAATTTCACATTGATACTGATTCATATAGCAGCCTTCTATGTGCACAATCAGTTCTAACTCTTTGTTTGACCGCGGCTACTGGAACAACCCAAGCCGCCATTATTATTCTATCTAGCTTCCTCTGGTCGGTACTCACTTTCAGGATGGTCTTTATAGCTCAAGAACCACTTATATTGCAGTGCGTACGGCGTCCTTGGTCTCGTGACGCTAAATGATTTGTGTTGCGCTGTTCTATTCCTCGATTAAAATACTAGTGACCAGCACCTCTGATCCAACCCTCAAATATCTGCGCAGGTACTCTTGGTGACGACATCGGGATCGCCTAGAACGCACAGGCTCAGCTTCTGAAGCCACAGTAGAGCTCGTGGGCAGATTTAGTGCCATTGCCCCTTAGATAAAAACCAGAACTCTGCCTTGCCTAAGATCTTTCCCAAGATAAGCTCATCCTTTCTGCGATGAGCCTCGAACCCTCTGCGACTCCAGAATGCGGTCGACAGTTCTTCCCCAATTTGTCTCGTGATTTTGATGAGCAACTGGTGATTACCTCTGCTCTTCCAGTCCATGATTGTGGTCAGTCCTCAGTATCTCAGCCTTTGAGACTCCTCCTTACTCCGGATCGTCGAGTTTCGTTAAGCCAGCACAGTGTTCCTGGACCTTCTCCACTAAATTCTATGACCACAAATGGATGACCGCCAAGCGGGCCATTGATATCTTAGTGCCTTATGGGCTTTAGTCATTACCTTCTTAGTTGGCTTAATCTTTAGTGCCTTGATTGCTAGCAATCTATGGGCTCCTGCTATCTTCGCCCAAAATCGTGTGGGCCGGATGGACGGGTCTTGTTCTGCAACGCTCCATGCGATGCGACGCTGAAGAGCGCAAGAAAGAATTGAACAATACAATCAGATGAAGGGCCCTGTCTGCACCTGGAAGATGACCCGTGATTACCAAAATCGGTCGCTTCCATCTTCGCCGGACTAGTCGACGAGCCACCAGCAGTTCTACAATGTACTGATTGGTGACATGAGTCTAATCGGCAACCCGGCCACCAAACTCGAGGAGTGAGTCGAAGGCCCATTCTGCTGGCCAAGAAGCGCCTCGTTACGGCCTGGTCTAACGGGCTCATGTCAGTGGGCAGTAAGCAGCGACATTACAGACTTCGAAGAAGTCGCCCAGTGAGGATGCCGAATACACGGATAACTGGTCTCAGGGCTAGACTTCAAGATTTCTTGAAGACCGTTAGAATCGTCCCCTGTAGCAAAGGGGCACGCTGTTAAAATAGCATCAGAAAGATCGGCTACGGCTGGCTCTTTTGTTCGCCTAAGGAAGGTCACCAGCTCAGCAACAGAGACAGTCAGCAAAGGCGAAAAGTTCACTGCACAAATATTTCCTTCTAGCTGTAAATTATGGTCTACTAAGTCGAATACAAGAGAAAGTGTGAGGAGAAGATGCTGATTGGTTTCCATCAATCTTCTCTAGTGGATGTTCAGCTCGACTCCCGGATATTGCCAGGTCTGGTACATTATCTATCGTGTACCGGCGCACGTAATACATACGGGCAACCGAGCTTATTAGTGGTAGGCATAACTCAGCTGCCAAATTTATTGCTCGGCTAGGCCTGCAGACCATCGATTGTTGCCGCAACAAGTTATTTCTGGGTGTGGCATGTGGTCATCCTCTTCCAACCAGAATTGCAGTGTCGGGCCCTAGAGTCTCATCGGGCGAGTCCACCAAAGTTCTCGCTCACGTCAGTGATTAGAGCATGATCCAACTGCTCGTTTGACTCAAGACTTAGACAAGAGTATTTGGTAATCTGTCCCGGCGGAAGATACTGGGCCCTGATTTCTGATTGGAACGAGAAAATAGCCTGAATGAGTTATTATCCAAATGGAGCATTCCCATGGATTCAGCTATTTCCCATCAGCTCTTAGTCAATCTTCATCCTCAATACGCCACCCACGATGCCGTTATCACGCGTCATCGCGTGGCAGCTTTCTGGCTCACACTCACCTTTGTCTGGTAGCGTCAGGCCATTCCTAAGGAATTAGGGACACGCTCATCGGGCAGCGACTGGTCTGTCAGAAGTCACAAGACGCGCACCCGTGATTGTCCTCAGCAGAGACGCGGAGTCAGCTTGGCCATGAGAGCACTACTGCACCGGATGTGGGACTCTAAGCGCCTAAGGAACCCTCAAACGTTACTTTGGCAGAGACGACCATGCGACGCTGAGTCTAGTCGTAACCGCTCGGTTACGTGATCTCTTGTCATTCTTTAACAAGCAGCAGGTGCGCTGCATGAAGAAGCTGGAACAGTCGTTGGCATACGGACAATCAAATGGTTCTTTGGTGATTGCTTTCAGTTTTTGCGGTCTTCCTCTATGGTATGGCAACCCAGGCAAGTAGCCCCTCGTAGTGACCAGCCCATCTCAATTTGCAGCAGGCAGTCAGTGGATACAACCGAAACCATCTCCACTGCGCAAGCTAAATTAGGTAAGCACGACGACGACATTTTCGTCAGCCAACCGCAAGAAATCAGACCGTTACCTCAATCGGGCCCCAAGAATATCGTCTCTTCGTTAGCCAGTGGCAATTTGGTTGTCCAAACCGAAGATTCAACTGGCCAGGCTGGGACGACAGGGCAACAAACCCTTGGCACCAGAGTTCTGCCGATGATAGCAAGTTAAACTACTCAGATTAACCCATCGCGGGTAGTCGTCCAGGTCGCAAGACGCAAGTACCGTGACCGTACCGGTAGAATACGAAATCGAAGAAGGCACCACGTGCCTCGGTATGGTGGATGGAAATGTGACGCCCAACCCAAGTCATGTTGGAGTTAACGGGCAGCGAGGAAACATCAATAAGGTGGAAATGTGCCTACGTCCGCATCAGCATGCATGACGTGCTCACAACCGACCTTACTACCGGTAAGTTCAAACTCCAGGTAGTGGATGCTGACAACAAACTCTTTGGATGTTAATGCCAATGCTAGGCGCAGTAGAGCTCATGCGGAGCTTAACGCCCAACAGCGTAAGACGGTTAACTTAGTGGTGGTCATGCAAGTTGCGAATCCAATAGCTATCGTTACCAATATCAACTGATTGATGCTAGTCATAACTGTCCTCAAGGATCGAAGGCCTGCCCCAGGAAAACATCCGTACTATTACGCAATGCAGACGTTAGCAACCCGACCTCTGGGTGCTACCCTCATGGGTCAGTTAGAACTGCCAGAGGTGGGTGTCACCGCTAATCTCTCAGGTCCCGCTCAGCTGTGCGACGGTCACCAATCACAACGGATACCAGCGATACTACAGCAGCACACCTGCTGCCAGTTCCAGCAGCGCGGTGGAAGAAGCCCTCAACAACTCTCTCAATCAAAATGGCAGCAATGCCAACCCAGGTGTGACAGAAGAAAATAACGCTCAAATCCTTGGCGGACAAGGCGTCGAATAAGTTTAAGACATCCTTAGATTAGTTGATAAAAAGGAGAACATAAACATACGGGAAAATACTGAACTGACGTGCGTTCGCGGCGTCGTCATACGGAATTAACACGAGCTGCCTTTGAAACCAGGCTGTAGTGTAACATGTTTTAATGCAACATGCACCTGAACAGTGCGCATCCACGCGTCTTAAGAGTGGCAACGCGACACCCGGATTTCTGGGCCAATTACCTGAAATGCTTTCTAGTAGCCGGCCTTTTTCACTGTAGGGATTGAGGTTATGCAATTAGTCATTTCGACGCCAGCAGTAGCCTGGCCGACCTGCACTCAGAATGCGGCCGCAGGGGTTATGATTTTCATGCTTCCCACAACCCAGCTTTTGGATACTGGATTAAATTCTTCGGTTCTGACGGCTTTCAAACTTTCTGATCAACAGGAAGAAGAATGCAGCTACCTGATGCGCGCCAGAAGATAATGCCTTGCCACGGGCCAAGTACCGACGGTCTGGGGACCATTGATGAGTTCCGCAGCAGGCCATCATATTTGCACTCGTGCACCAACCACGGGCATGATTTAGAAGGTATTCGTGGCCCGTATCGACGCAGCCAACGGGGCAACAGCACCACTGGTTAACCAACTCTCTGCTGGATTTGGAAACTGACTTCATGTACCATGTGGGTGACCGTCCCAACGGCATTAACATTAACGATGGCGTAGGATCCACTCATCCAGGAAGGTCTGCGCTTCGTCAAAGAAAAGGCGTGCCATATGCTGGCTGGCCGATGGAGATGCAGACCGCCTGATCGTGCAGATGAGAACAGAATGGTGAGTTGTTGGTGACAAGATTATGTTCCATCTCGTGGCCAACACCTCAAATCCTGAAGCCGCCCAGAGAAAGACAATCATCGTATCAACGGTTGCGTCTGCAAACATTGGCTTTCCGCCAAGGCCATTGAAGAACATGGCATGGTCGCGCTGAAAGCCCAAGCGGGTGACCGTCGTAGCAGAAGCCATGCGCGAGGGCGGTTATGTCCTTGGGGGCGAGCAATCTGGCCACATTGTCTTCCTTAACTTGAATACAGGCCAGGGATGGCCTCATGTCGTGCAGCTCTTTGTGCTGTAAATGAAGCTGAAACAGGTAAGCCTTTTATCTGAATTCAGCAGCTCATGACCATCTTCCCGCAAAATCCAGTGAACATTCGCGTACGCGACAAAGCATATGGTTATGGGATGAACCGGCCGTTAAGGCAGTGATTGAAGCCGTTGAAGCTGAAATGAATGGCGACGGACGCATCTTGGTTCGTCCAAGTGGACGGAGCCACTCTACGGGTTATGGCTGCAGCCTCAACCGACGAGAAGGTGTCCCGCTATGTGATGCCTGTTACTGTCGATGTCATTCGCGCTGAACGCGGAATCGAATAAGTCAAGCATTAGGTTGGGACCTTGGGGTGCCAACCTTTCGTTACTGACCAGCTCGATTGAGTATTTAGCGGACAAGGGCCATAATGTCCAATGGACGATCATGCGATAGAGAAGTGAGGAGCCTATAGACTTTGGAATTAAAAAGCAAGAAAGAACGGACCCAGGACTGGCTCCAAGCGCACTTTGGGACATCTAAGTTTGCGCTGCCATCACTGCCATCAAGCTTTTGAGCCCGAGGCTATAGTTTGGTTTGTCCTCAGGACATTCGGCGTAGTATAGCCATAAACAAGGCACCTATTTTTGAGCACACAAGTCAGTCGATGATCATTATGACCGCAGCTATTCCAAGCAAGACGCATGGTTTGTCCAAGAATCTGCCTATTATGCTCCCTTGCAGGAACTGCTCAACCACTTAGCAAGCGACCATCAAGCCAGTTTAGGGCAAATCAGACCTCTACCATATCGTATTCGTAGATGCAGGTTCAAGCGAAGGGAGTCACTTAGCCTGGCTCTAGATCAACAAGACTCTAAGCAATCGAATTGGACTCTGGTAGACTTGGATTCTATGCGGCCGGTATTGCACTGGCCACCGATTTTAGTAGCAACAACTTAATCTAGTAGGGGACTTGGGTTCAGTTACCTATTAGCGACCAGACCATCGATGGACTTGTCCACTTATCGCCCTCCAACTATCAGGAGTTTTGACCGTGCTAGCGCCGGGTGGGCGAGTCTTCGGGCTGGTTATTCCACAAATGCCGGATATTTGGCAGAAACTGGCGGGCCTTAGCAAGAGACTGTCAAGCAAAACTTATGACAACCAAGCAACGCGACAAGTCTTTGAAAGCCACCACCGTTACCACATAAAAGCTCATCTCAGCGTGGCAAACGCCTGCTCACAGACCAAGCCAAGGCTGACTTGGTGGCGATGACACCCTCAACCTGGCACCTAGAGGCAGTCAGGCTAGTCAACTCAGTGTGAGTCTCTGCCGGATGGCTCTACCGATTTGACGGTCCTAGTAGGTGGAATGAATAAGGATTTACTTATGGAGTTAGCTTAGAGAGCTAGCTCTCTTTCTATGGCATCTTGACCGCATATTATTAGCTTAGTTTCTAGTAGCCGAAGGGCGTCAAATATGATAAAAATGAAGGGTGTGAGTATCAGGAGGCGTTGCATGATCGCGATGATTTTATTGATGATTGGCAATCATTTTGGCACCCTATGAGCAGGGCAGTGGATGAGCTTAAGCCTCCAAACTTAAAACCTGCGCAAGGAGTTTCGTATCGAGCATCGTCGGGCGCCTCATCGAGTTTGTGACGGGCGGTTACGACGCGGGAGAGTATTCAGAGAAGATGGCGCAAGTGCACGATTGCGCCAGAAGATTTTCTAGTAGTACAGGATAATATGCCGGTGTTCGGATCATGTGTCAGTTCGTAGAAGACATCTATGAAGTGGCCAATATTTTGAAGAATCGTCGGACTTCAAAGTACCTTTAATTATGATTATATTCAAAACCATATGCCGAGCGGTTATCATCGCTCCTACTCATATGGTTTTGGAGAGTATCCTGTCCATGCTAGCTCGGCGAAGCCAAGCCAACTCATTGCCGAGGTTCAGATTCGGACCCTGGCCATGAACTTGGGCAACTACTGAGCACTCGCTCAACTACAAACACCAAGGTGAATACCCACAAGAAATCTTAGAACCGGCTAGGATGCGCGCTTCCGAGGCAGCTTCTTCGCCTCGATCGAAGAGATGATCGTGGAGATCTGCGATGAGATTCGTGAAGGCGTCTTTGCTCTTTCGGACAAAACGCCAAGGAAGGACGGCTGGACGTGACGAACACAAGCACTCGCGACGTAGCACCAATCAACAGCCCTAACTCCTGTGAAACTGAGGCCAGTCTCAAGGCTAAATTGAGCTTGCAGGCTTCCTCCGCTTGGTGGAACCTCGCCAGGTGCCTGATTACCTTCATTGGACCATTGGCGGCAGGATGGCATCGCCCTAAAGCGGCCTTCCACGATTATCAGGACCGGTTGGATTGTGTCATCTTTATCGGGATTCACACCGGTCATCTGGGCTTTCATGCCGACCGCTACCGCATGAATTAGATGAGCTGCAGATAGTTTAGCCTCGTTCATGGCGCCACGTCAGCCATCCTTTTACTTAAGGTACAGGCTGCTCATAAAGATGGCAAAACTCATGAGTGACGGCCTCAATGTAATGTTCCTCACGGACCATGGCATGGCACCATGGTAGCCGAGATTCAAATTAACGACAAGTTCTTGCCACGTCCGTATGGCGACGGCCTGGTCGCGACGCCAACTGGATCCACTGGTCTTAACAAGTCACTGGGTGAGCCGTCATGCATCCTCGCTGTGTGGATGCTCTTTACAATTAACGGAGATGGCTGCCTTAGCCAACCGGGTCTATCGACCCCTGCGCCTATGATTATTCCACGCGATGAATATCTAACCTTGGTTGGGTCCACAGCAGCTCAGACCATGCTCATGATTGACCATCTCACTTTATGAGACTAAGGGCATCCAATCTGGTCAAATCTCCAGTTGGTTGACACACGGATTAAGTCGTGCCAGCTTCCGTCACACCCACTTTCTGGGACCGCGTAGAACCTCCTATCGGCCACTAAGCAGGAACGGGATCCAAAATCAAAACATCAACAAGTCAGTGCAATTAAAAGAGGGAAAACATGCGTTTTAATAAACAACACTTAATCAAATGGTCTCTTAGGCTTAGCCAGCTTCTAAGCCAGTCGCCTGCAACTTAGGTCAAGGTGGCAACAACCCAGCAACACTACGACCAATGCGACCGAAGTCGATAAGAAAGTCGAAATTCCAGACAACACCAATATTGCGGCATGTCTGAGTCCGAAAAGCCAGTTTATTCTAGTTTAGAATTGCATCATACTTGACACCAGTGAGGGCCCAGCCAGGTGAATAATTTCAACATCAAAGAAATTGTCACTGAACAAGAGTATAATGACCCTCATCCTATCAACGACCGATGGCCTAAATTGTCTATCTTGGTTTTGACGAGGTCCACTGCCATGCCTTCTCCAAGATCAACCAATTGGCTAAGGAGAAAGCTGTCTGGTCATTATATCCAAACACGCCACGACAGTAACTTCCAATCTGCGGCAAGTCTGCGTCGCCTGTTCCTAATGCTTCATCGTCGTAAATCAGGGGCAAACCTGGCACCAATGTCAACCACCAAGAAATGTACAGATCTCAAAGCTTTATTAACGAGGCAGCGAAGTAAACCGGTCCAGTTTCAATGGTACGCGGAGGGAGACCATCCGGTTCGAATCAAGGATCATCTCAGCATCTGGGCATCCCGTTCGTATCACGTTAAATTCAAGATTTTATTGAATGGGCGTGAAGTCAATGTTCTGGCCAACCAGGCAGAAGAACATCTGGTGGCAGCGATACGGCCAGCCACGAGACGCAGCCACTTCACATGTCCCCATCCAGGCTATCTACGAAGATCGACCACTGATTGGTCAATAAGACTGATGTAGTTCCGTATCCTTCCTAAACGAACCTGATCGCCATGGGCTAATCAAGTTGGAGGCTATTATCAGCGCCAAGGCTACGCGATCAGGTTAATCATATTGTCACCCGTTTGGACCGCCGCGACCACCAATCGGCGTTGATAGCTACACCGCTGGGTTCACGCTGCGCTGGATAAGCAGGTCCAAGGCAGAGAAAATACCGGCTATTTCGACGAAAGCGGATCAATAACACAACGCCCCATTGCGCGCACAGAAGATTTGATTCATCACGCGACGGGTCCATGAAAGTACAACGCAAGGTCACTGAACACATTACAAAGCATCGCTTTGCTGACAAGAAGTCTACTCAAGCTTCGCCTTCATACCGGACGTATCACCAGATTCGGGTCCATATGCAGGATGCTGGCGGGTCCTAGTTGGAGATGACCTCATGGTGGCTCCATTGTAGCAGATTAGCCGGCCCTACACTGTGGAGAGCTCCACTCACCAACCCTTACAGGGCAGCGCTTAGTGCTATCAGCCCCTCCTGCCTGAGATATACGCCATTAGCTAAGACAACATCACTATATCGTTATTTCGATAGCCAAACACGGTTTTTCCCATAGAAAAGCTTGGAGTTAAGCCTTGCTTAATGGTACGATAGCTCGAATACGATAGCCACGTCGTTTTAGTTGTTTGACCAATTGATTATACCAACAGGGTCCAAACTGCCGCAAGAGCATATGGACGGCCTTGTACCATAATGGTTTTTTTCCAGAGGGTAGTAGAGAATATCGCCAAAAGCGAGCTGATTAACTTGTTGACTTGAGCCAGTTCGCCACGGCTCCCCTCAGGGTCTCGACCGATGGTGGCAAACCAGCATTCGGTACGGCTCAGGCTTGAGCTAGCCATTGCAGCATACAGGCGGATATACTGCTGAAGCGATTGTCGATCCAGAACAGCTACATAAGGTGGTCATCAGGCAAAGACCAGATGGTAGAAGGAGTCTTGCCGCATTGCCGCGGCGTATTTTTCAGGAAGTAAGCATAGGCAAGCGGACTCAAATCCTCATCGTGGGATGATGGTAGGCGTATTGATAGATATGATAGCGACAGAGACTACCGCGGCAGAGGTTTGGTGGCATCTAGACAGGCATTACAGCAGCCCTTGGTCTTCTAATAAATCCAAGGCGCTAGCGCAGTTATCGGCTTCTGGCTAGATAGCTAAATTGTTGTTTAGACGACCGTTGTTCAACTATATGGCACTCCTTTCTGTGTCCTTAGCCCCATATAATGAATACCAACTTCGTATAGTGTATCAAAATAAGGGCAAAAACACAACAATTTCATGGATATCTCTATAGAATATATTAAAATATCTAAAAGAAAATGTATATTATTGACCTTCAGCTCTTGTAATTTAAGTATTTTTAGCCTATTATTAAAGTTAACATTATAATAGCAAAAGGAGATTGACGACAATGACCCTTCCATACACAAATCTTATTAATCTTTAGTACTAACCTTTATTAACAAGATTTTTCGGCATCAGAGATTATTTCGTGTCGCTCAAATCAAAAGATACGTAATTGGCTGAATCAGGCAATGTTAAAGTCCAACCGCGTGATGAAATTGTTGGATAATTCGGACGACTTCTTGGTCATCATCCAAGTAGCCATACCTAGCTGGCTTTCTTTCAGTGCGCGTCGGCTGCAAACCGTCTTTGCAGATCGAATTATGACCTGGCTGTTTGCCGGGCGGAAAAGAAGTCGATTTTGATTGTCACCTTTGTTTTATCTTACTTAACCCCTGGTTTTAGGGGGAGTTTCATCCTACAAAATGTCTTCAATGCCTTGAAGAGATTGCCTGTAGGGGACTATGGCTTATCTCAGACCCAGTACAGCCAAGCCTTTGTATTGCTGACGGCTTCAACAGGGCTTTTAGCGGTTGACCACCGATTTACCAAGAAGAAGAAAGTTCACCCGTAGTGGTTTAGTCTCTTGGTTAACAGCCGCAATGACGGTGGTTTACTGACACGATGATGTTATGATGCAGGGCGTAAAGTATCACCGATAGTAAGTTGGCTCGTGAGGTTATGGCACCGGACAGACAATTCAGATGATTGATACGAAGATCCATCAGTTAAAATATCAATGCCTTATTAGATAGTCCTTTCTCGTATTCCACTCTATGAAGGGAGATAAGGATACAACATTGGTGATTCACGTCAAGAACCCCACAGCCCCACGTGAGCATGGCTTTGATAACTTAGATTTACGTGAGATTGTTAATGAACCCATGTTTGTGCTAGATACGATCTATACGGATGATTTACCCAGAATTCCGTCGCGAACAAACCCATTTGGTTATCCTCATGATGAATACGGCGGTGTCGAAGGATTGTCACCCCAGAAGACTTAATTGAAGAACAATGGGGAAATCGAAGATTGTCCGATATCAATAGCGAGTCACTAAGCGATTGATGAAACCCACTGGGAAATTGACGGGTATGACTCTAGATAAGTTTAATGCGGCCTTCAATGAAAGTCAGTTGATCTGAGGACGTGGAGACCATTGCTGGCCTCTATGATCAAAATTATCGATGTGCCAGATGATGATGAGCGTTTATCGGCATGGGTTAACGACTATGTCCTGACTACCACACAAATTGAAAATGGCTGTATTCGTTGGGTACTGCTGCTAATTAGATGCCGAGCGCACTTTTGGCCACCGATTTTGATTACCAAGACTCTGAAGAAGAAGAATTTGGTGACGAAGAAAACTAGACTTCTAAGGCAGAGACCACGTCTCCGCCTCTCTTCTCTATAGATCAGAGAAAGAAAACATGATTATCTTTAATTGCGGGGCATCTCATACAGGCGTTAATCTCACTCTGCTCAGAAGCCAATAGAAAATATCATTATCCCTACCCATCCATCGACCACTCAAAAAATGGCCTGATTCAAGTGGCCAGTCCCCATCACATGACAGATGATCAGATCTTGACCGAATTTTCTGGCCTATTGTGCGGGAGATGATTAAAACGGCTATTGAAAAGGGCAAACCTGATTGTTGAAGGTTATATCTCCTGATTGGGCAAAGGATTTTGAAGCTGACGAGTTCAGTCGACTAAGTCCCACGTTGATTATGAGCGAGGATTATATTAGAAAGCACTTTTGCTGACATCAAGGCCTTATGCCAATGCTATTGAGCAAAGGAATAGAGGACACTTTGGTGCACCCGACAGCAAGTTCAAGATAACGTGTCAGTTGGCTCAGGCTGGCAAGTAGGCACCAACTATCTTCTGATTCGGGACGGTTACCAAGTTGAAATCGACCATAAAGTTATGGGGTTACCGTTGGCGCGGTGCCTTTACTGTGTCTTGCTTTCAACCTGCAATGTTTGAAGGTAATTTTATGACATAATAGGTTTAATTAAGGAGCGATAGCATGATTATCGTCTAAGATACCTGGATTCATTTTATAGTAGGTGAAGTCAGTTGGTAGTAGATATTGGTTCCTCGACAGACAGAAAGGTATCGAGTTGGCTTGGTCGAGAATGCTACTTCGCCGTCTTGGTGTTTCAGTCAATGGTCCCTGCTACCTGACAGGTTGTTTTTTGCGCCATGGAATTTGAGTACAGTTAAAGATAAGGATAGCTTGCATTAACGGTCCAGTGTGGTCTGGCCATCTTTCGCCTCTAAGCGTTGCTGATTCATGAGCCAGTTTTGCCATCGTCTGACCAGTTTCAGTATCTATATTTAGCATGGATTGATGGCTGGCAAACGGAACCATCAGCCGATAGATTATCTATGTTTGTTTAGCATGGTGACTAGGCTTCAATCAGAGTCTTCAGGTAAAGTTCGACGAAAGACTCGAATGTCATAATTGTACACTCAGATATCTTTCATATTCTTGTTCGAATGCTGTTGGCCTCTCGCTTGGTCTTAAAAGCCACGCTTTGTCTTATAGCATCTGCCAAGGTCGTCCATATATCTTAACTTGGCCATCCAGGTTTTCTGGTCTATCCTGTCTTGCGCTCATTGTAGTACCTCCTTCGTTGTGGTACAACAAGGGCACAGCAACAGCCCCATTGGGTATTTGTAGGCCCAACTGTCCCTGCCAAAGTTCAGGGGTGGGCTTTTTGGTGCTTAAATGGCGTCATCGCCTATTTTGCAAACCCTGGCAAAATATGTGGTAGATAGCGTCATCTGTATATAATGCAAAAAAGTCACGCCATACAAAGTATATTGACTATGAGCAAATGGCCTATGTTAAAAATATGGCAAGTCCTTCATAGCTACACTATAACACGTGGAATTTGTTGTAAAGTCATAAATTCGCTATTTTGTATAATTTGCTACTTTCTTTTGGTCAATACGACTAATGTATCGTCGTTAACAGTGAAACGACCGCAAGTGGTCCATGTCATTAATGAACATGATCTTCTATCTTTGCTATAGTAGTGATATTAAATGAAGTGCAGACTCTGACTGAAAACCTTATAGTGAGTTAGTAACCTGTGTATTTTTGAATATTCCTTTATCGTCTCTACCAGAAACAATTGGATTCTCAACAGTGTCAGATTCATCGTATTCGTCACGTCATATCGATCATGAAGAATCTTAATGGAAGATATAGTTTCATCGCTTAAAGATGTAGTTAAGCTATCTTCACGGGATGAACGCAAAATACACACTTGCACTAGACGTCAAATATTTTCATA
>BNJU01001375.1_pt1 | contig 72926 bp, 52 predicted proteins | sample 8539281 | NCBI WGS metagenome assembly BNJU01 (sample SAMD00202456, study PRJDB9452) | human saliva metagenome | isolation source: human saliva | place: Japan
AGATGGAACTATCCCAAAAATATCCTGGGGCTGTTAAATGTAGACGATCGCTTAAAGCCGTTTGTCAGCGACTACAATATCAATGTTTTTGAAATTGCCTTCCTTGATGAGGAAAAGCGAAAGCTGTTCAAAAGTGACTTTAGGGTATTGGTCGACTATCTTTATCAGGTAAGGACAAACCACAACTATAACCCTGAAAAATATTTTGTACAGCATATGCAGGAGGTTTTAGACTTAATGTCTGCAATGACCGGTGACACGATTTTTGAAAAATCAATTGAAAATACTAAGATAAAGGAGGCTCATTATATGTGCGATGTTATTCATGCTATGATAGATGAAGGTGTTAAAAGAGGTATTCAGGAAGGCCTTCAAAGGGGAATACAACAAGGATTTCAAAAAGGGTTTCAAGAAGGATTTCAAAGAGGGTTTCAAGAAGGGTTTCAAAAGGGCAAGCTGGAAGGTATAAACCTTGCAAACCGTCTATTTGAAATCTTGCTTGATGAAGGCAGTATGGACAAGTTTAAAAGAGCTATCAAGGATGAAGCCTACAGATATGAGCTCTTAAAAGAGTATGACTTATTGAAAGACTTCAACTGATATACTGCTCAAAGAGTTTTAACTTATATGTACAATCAATTACTTTAAAGTTCTACAATACTAAATACAAAGGAGCATATCTATATGTTCGAATATAATACAAATGATGATTTTGAAACAAGCAGAAAATACGGATTTAGTAGTCGCATTATAAAAGATGAAAAGTCATATAAACATATTGTAAACAAGCTCTATGAAATACTACTTAACGAATGCAGCTTTAAGAAATTAAAAAAAGCTGTAGCAGATGAAGAGTATAGAGATATACTATTGAAAGAGTACCATCTCATATAATCCGGTACTTGAGATTTTTATTTGAGTCTATTTTATATATTGGCGTGTGAAGAGCATAGATTATCTTTTATACGCCGATATGATCTGTGGCGGTCTTATTTATATTTCCATAATTCTTCCGGTATATTCTAATAATCCTAAAAGCAACTTAAGTTTATTCGATAATTGTGTATTACCTACATATTTTACCAGTTGTTTTTTTATACACTGTCAGTTGCTTTATGATCTTAAACTTTGCTACAATCAAAGTACTTATTCTTATATGTTCGTGATTTTACTCTATATACTTTCTGTTTGTATATTCTAAATTTCACAGGGGACATGGATTCTAAAAAATTTCTTTGATATAATAGAAAGGAGAAATATGCAAGAAAAAGATATTGCTCAAAAAATGCTGGAACACTACAATGACGTCTTTGCAGACATTGTGAATGTATTGCTGTTTAACGGTGAGCGCATTGTTAAAGAAAACTCTTTAATTGACACACCTACAGTCAGCTCACTTAAGATGGACGCGCGTATACATCATCAGAACAGAGATGTTTCAAAGTATTGGCAGCACAACAAGATAAATATTGCCATGCTGGGCTTTGAAAACCAAACATCTCCCAACAGGCTGATGCCTTTTAGAGTTATCAGTTATGACGGTGCCGAATATGGCAGGCAAGCCAACAAAAAGCATGCCGATGAAGATAATTATCCTGTAATCACATTGGTACTGTATTTCGGCTACTCACAAAGGTGGAACTATCCCAAAAATATCTTGGGGCTGTTAAATGTAGATGACCGCTTAAAGCCGTTTGTCAGCGACTACAATATCAATGTTTTTGAAATCGCCTTCCTCGATGAAGAAAAACGAAAGCTGTTCAAAAGTGACTTTAGGGTATTGGTCGACTATCTTTATCAGGTAAGAACAAACCACAACTATAATCCTGAAAAATATTTTGTACAGCATATGCAGGAGGTTTTAGACTTAATGTCTGCTATGACCGGTGACACGATTTTTGAAAAATCAATTGAAAATACTAAGATAAAGGAGGCTCATTATATGTGCGATGTTATTCATGCTATGATAGATGAAGGTGTTGAGAGAGGTAGAAAAGAAGGGATTCAAAAAGGCAAGCTGGAAGGGATTCAAGAAGGGATTCAAAAGGGCAAGCTGGAAGGGGCCAATATCATAGTCCGTCTATATGAAATCTTGCTTAATGAAGGCAGTATGGACAAACTTAAAAGAGCTACCAAGGATGAAGCCTACAGATACGAACTCTTAAAAGAGTATGACTTATTGAAAGACTTCAACTGATATACTGCTCAAAGAGTTTTAACTTATATGTACAATCAATTACTTTAAAGTTCTACAATACTAAATACAAAGGAGCATATCTATATGTTCGAATATAATACAAATGATGATTTTGAAACAAGCAGAAAATACGGATTTAGTAGTCGCATTATAAAAAGATGAAAAGTCATATAAACATATTGTAAACAAGCTCTATGAAATACTACTTAACGAATGCAGCTTTTAAGAAATTAAAAAAAGCTGTAGCAGATGAAGAGTATAGAGATATACTATTGAAAGAGTACCATCTCATATAATCCGGTACTTGAGATTTTTTTATTTGAGTCTATTTTTATATATTGGCGTGTGAAGAGCATAGATTATCTTTTTATACGCCGATATGATCTGTGGCGGTCTTATTTATATTTCCATAATTCTTCCGGTATATTCTAATAATCCTAAAAGCAACTTAAGTTTATCAGATAATTGTGTATTACCTACATATTTTTGTCAATTATTTTTTTATACACGATGTCAATTGTTTATGATTTCAAACTTTGCTACAATCAAAGTACTTGTTCTTATATGTTCGTGATTTTATTCTATATACTTTCTGTTTGTATATTCTAAATTTCACAGGGGACATGGATTCTAAAAATTTCTTTGGTATAATAGAAAGGAGAAGATTGAAAATGAAAAGTAGAGGGTATCCATTACCTTAATCGCATCGCAAACAAGCCATCTTTCGGTGGCTGCTTTAAAAATTGAATATTAAGAGTTAAGGCTATGCAGTTGCTGACTTGATTTTATAACCTTGATTCCTTGCGATGATAATTGCCTGTTCTACAGTGATTTCCCGGTCAACAGGAGGCAAATAGGATTTTCGATAAAGTTCCGCATTATAGTTTTCACCGTTCTTCAGCATATGATATAATGCAGTCAGAAGCATTCTTGCAATGGCAATGATTGCTTTCTTGTGACCGCGACGCTTTTTGAGACGGAGATAGCGGTTGCGAATTTCCGGATGCTTTTTGCTGGTAACAACAGCGTTGGCACATTGCACCAGCAGTGGTTTGATATAGCATCCGGCCTTGGAAACCCGGACAGATTTTTTCTTCCCTGCACTTTCATTGTTGGTCGGAGTAAGACCGGCCCATGAGCATAAGTGTTTCGCCGAAGGAAAAGCCTCCATATTGGTACCGATTTCAGAAATGATTCCGATGGCAGTAAAGTCGCTACGGATACCGGGAGCGGTTTGGAGAATGGCAAGTTCCTGCTGATAGGGAGCGGCGAGCGCAAGAATGAGTTCTTCAAGCTCTGCTTTCCGGGATTCCAAGTTTTCATAATGAGATTTGATAACCTTAAGTTTGCCGGCTTGTTCCGGAGTGATATAACCGTCAATAGCGTCACGGAGTTGAGGAAGTTTCTTTTTCAAACTTTTGTAAACAAGGGGTTCAAGGTCAAAAGATGTATCTGCGGGATTTTCCAAAAGTTTATCCAGTATCGCCTGAGCAGATTTGCCGAAGGTGTCCGAAACAACGTTTCCCAACTGGATATTGGAAACCGTGAGACAGTTCTGCAAACGATTCTTTTCGCTTGATTGAAAGCAGGTCAGTTTGAAACGGTAACGCATAAGGTCACGGAGCTGGCGGATGTCAGCGGGCGGCATAAAGCTACCGGCAACAAGATCATGCTTGAACAGGTCAGCAATCCATTTGGCATCTTTCTTGTCAGTTTTCTTTCCACGTATAGCCTTAACATATTTGGGATGAGCAAGGACAATCGAACAGTCATTTTCTAAGATGTTATAAACAGGAATCCAGTATTTACCGGTAGATTCCATAAAGACATCCTTGCAATTCCGGTTGAGTAACCATTGTAGCAAAGTTTTCAGACCGCTCGTGTAGGTAGAAAACCGGTGGCTCTCATAAGAAGTGACACCTATATCGTTTGTAGAAGCGATACAGGCAACTACAAAAGTCTTGTGGACATCAATACCACAGCAGATTTTGTAGACGATTTTTAAAGACATAGGGACTCCTTTCAGAATCAGAAGATTCATTAGAGATTATAGGGAGAGACGGCATTGACTGAACGCCTAAGCCATAAACGAGATTGTTTATACAAAGATAAGATTACGTGTTCAACGACACACTTATTTGTGCTTGAAAAGGCGAACCACACATATAAATATGCGGTCATCCGGCAAGCCGGACAGCCCACTCACCTCCCCGTGATTTGTAGTATACCGAGTTCCCTACAAGAAGAATTATAAATAAAAAATAAGCTCAAGGAAACATTTTCATAACGTTTTGTGCCTTGAGCAAAGCGAAAGGAATGGAAATAAATATGCAAGAAAAAGATATTACTCAAAAGATGCTTGAACACTACAATGACGTATTTGCAGACATTGTAAATGTATTGCTGTTTAACGGTAAGCGCATTGTTAAGGAAAACTCTTTAATTGACACGCCTACAGTCAGCTCACTTAAGATGGACGGGCATACACATCATCAGAACAGAGATGTATCAAAGTATTGGCAACACAATAAGATAAATATTGCCATGCTGGGCTTGAAAACCAAACATCTCCCAACAGGCTGATGCCTTTTAGAGTTATAAGCTATGACGGTGCCGAATACGGCAGGCAAGCCAACAAAAAGCATGCCGATGAAGATAATTACCCTGTAATCACATTGGTACTTTACTTTGGCTACTCACAAAGATGGAACTATCCCAAAAATATCTTGGGACTATTAAACGTAGATGACCGGTTAAAGCCGTTTGTCAGCGACTACAATATCAATGTTTTTGAAATCGCCTTCCTCGATGAAGAAAAACGAAAGCTGTTCAAAAGTGACTTTAGGGTATTGGTCGACTATCTTTATCAGGTAAGAACCAACCACAACTACAATCCTGAAAAATATTTTGTACAGCATATGCAGGAGGTTTTAGACTTAATGTCTGCTATGACCGGTGACACGATTTTTGAAAAATCAATTGAAAATACTAAGATAAAGGAGGCTCATTATATGTGCGATGTTATTCATGCTATGATAGATGAAGGTGTTGAGAGAGGCAGAAAAGAAGGCAGAGAAGAAGGTATCCAAAAGGGCAAGCTGGAAGGGATTCAAGAAGGCATCCAAAAAGGGATTCAAAAAGGAAAGCTGGAAGGTGCCAATATCATAATCCGTCTATATGAAATCTTGCTTAATGAAGGCAGTATGGACAAGCTTAAAAGGGCTACCAAGGATGAAGCCTACAGATACGAGCTCTTAAAAGAGTATGACTTATTAAAAGATTTCAGCTGATACACCGTTTAAAACATTTTAACTCATATTTACAATCAATTACTTTAAAGTTCTACAATACTAAATACAAAGGAGCATCTCTATATGTTCGAATATAATACAAATGAGGATTTTGAAACAAGCAGAAAATACGGATTTAGTAGTCGCATTATAAAAGATGAAAAGTCATATAAACATATTGTAAACAAGCTCTATGAAATATTACTTGCTGAATGTAACTTTGCGAAATTAAAAAAGGCTGTGGGAGATGAAGAATATAGAGATATATTATTGAAAGAGTACCATCTCATATAATTTAACATAATATCAAGCTTATATTGTTTTAGCAATTTTACTTACTGCCGAGGTTTCAAAGCCTCGGCAGTATTTAATCAGATCTAAAATTTTATTTTTCGCAAACCTCTTTTGCAAACGGAATACTTGGTGAGGCACCTTTTCTGCTTACTGTTATACTTGCAGCCTTTGCGGCCTGTTTAAGTGCTCCTGATACATCTGTACCTGCAACAAGTCCTGCTATAAAATAGCCTGTGAAGGTATCACCTGCTGCCGTAGTGTCAACAACATCAGCCTTGTATATTTCCTGTCTTATCTTCTGTGTCTTGTCCACATATACAGAGCCCTTTTCTCCCAACGTGAGCACTATCTTGGTGTTTGGAAATCTTTTTGTCAATTTCTCTACAAGTTCATCCTCATCTGTGCAAGCATCTCCGAGTATATCGGAAGCTTCTATCTCATTGAGTATAAGATATTCCACCTTTTCCAAGTTACATTCAAATATCCTTTCATTGAGAGGTGAGGGATTTAAAATAATGCTCATTCCCTTAGCAGCCCCCTCATCTATAATAAATGCAAGATTGCTCACCTCGTTTTGAAGTAAAAGTATATCTCCTTTATCAAAATCCTCTAATACCTCTTTGATAAAGTCAATACCTATATTTTGGTTTGCTCCACCATATAAAAGTATGCAATTATTGCCTGCTCTGTTTTTTTGTATAATGGCATGCCCTGATGACATATCATACCTTTTTACGTAAGATATATCGACTCCTACATCTGAAAGTGCCTCCAAAAACATAGATCCGTCCGCACTTCCGACCGCTCCGGCATGGTATACTTTAACACCTGCCTTTGCCAATGCCACAGACTGGTTGAGCCCCTTTCCGCCACAGAATACATTCATATCTGTTGAGGATATAGTCTCTCCCTCTCTCACGAAATGATCTACATCATATACATAATCCAGATTTAGTGAACCGAAATTAAGTACCCTCATTATCAACTCTTACTTTCTAAAAATAAACATACTCCCTTTACCATCAGATATCCTGCTAGTGCACCCTGATCTGCAATGCCCTTTGCTTTAGCGGAAAATACCGCAGCCTTGCCAAACTTAGGCAACATATCTTTTGTAGCTTCAACACCTTCATTTGCACCCTTTAGTGCTGCGCTTGCTACATCAAGTAAACTTCCATCCGCTGCTTCTTTTGCTCTCTCACCTGCCACTACAAGTGCATCGTATATTGTTCTGTCTCCCGCCTCACATTTTCCTCTTTTCTTGATTCCTGCTGCAAAGCTTTCAAAATACAATGCCAAATCTTTGGCATCTATTTTGTCCTTTTCATTTAATGACTTGCCGGCTTCCATTATACCGCTTGCCATCAATGTACCCATGGTTGAGGGTACCACTGAAGCCATCTTCATACCTGCTTTAAACAATGTCTTTCCAACATTATTTTCTACTGTATTTTCTCTGATAAGATCAGGCATTGCACTGTAGCCCTTACTCATAGTAAGCCCAAGATCTCCGTCGCCCATATTTGCATCCATTGCGCACAGTTCATCTTTTTTCTCAACAAACACCTTAGCTATAGACTCAAATAATTCCGGAAGATCCTCTATTCTAATCTCTGTCATAACAACTCCTATAATCTGATAAATGGAGTCTTTACTTCCATATCAAGCCAAGCCTTTTCCTTGTCACTGTTTAACTTACAAATAGATATGGATGCACCTGCCATCTCCATACTTGTTGCATACTCGCCTACAAATGTTTTATAGATCTTGATACCCTTTGAGGACAATATCTCGCTCACTTCTCCTGAAAGTATATAAAGTTCTTCTATGCTGCTTGCACCAAGTCCGTTTATAAGTACTGCAACTTCATCACCGTTTCCTATTTCTATATCATCAAGGATTTCTCCCACTGCCTCATCTGCAAGTTCCTTTGCACTCTTTATATCACCGTTCCAAACTCCCGGCTCACCGTGAATTCCCATACCGAAGGCCATTTCATTCTCTGCTAATGAAAAGTTTGAATGTCCAAGCTCAGGAATAACACATGGTGTCAATGCAAATCCTACGGTTCTTGTATTTTGTTTAGCTGTATTTGCTGCCTCATATACTTCATCAAGACTTCCCATCTCGGCTGCTGCCGCACCTGCATACTTATACATAAAGAATATGCCTGCAACACCTCTTCTGGTTTCAGGAAGCTTATTTGAGAGTACATCATCAGCTCCTACAATACTTCTTGTCTTGATATCATCCATCTCAAGCATTTCAGCCGCCATATCAAAGTTCATTATATCCCCGGTGTAATTTCCGTAAAGATAAAGTATTCCGCTTCCCGCTTCCACTTCCTTTGATATCTCATATATCTGCTCTGCCGAAGGCGACTGGAAAACACTTCCCACGCCGCAACCGTCAAGCAAGTTTTCACCTACATATCCGAGGAAAAGTGGTAAATGTCCTGTTCCTCCACCTGTAACTATTGCCACCTTACCGGGTTTTTTATCTGCAATACAATAGCATCTGAGGTCATTTGCAACATACTTAACCTGCTTATGAGCACTGTAAATGCCTTTTAACATATCATCTGTATAATTCTCAGGAACATTGATTATCTTCTTCATATTTTCTCCTATCTGACCTAAAGTCCCAATTCCTTAAATGCCTTGTCAAAAGGATATATGCAAATACCCTTTTCTGTAATAATACCTGTTATAAGTGAATGATCGGTAACATCAAATGCCGGATTATATACACCTATATTCTCCGGTGCCATCCTTTCTTTATACCACATCTGTGTAATCTCTTCCCCATCTCTTATCTCTATAGGGATGTCCTTATCACTTTCAGCCTTCATATCAATAGTTGATGTAGGTGCACATACATAGAACGGAATGCCGTAATGCTTTGCTATAATAGCAAGCCCTGATGTTCCGATCTTGTTTGCCGCATCACCGTTTCTTGCCACTCTGTCACAACCCACAAATATAATATCTATCTTACCAGATTTCATTAAGATAGATGCCATATTGTCACATTGCAATGTCGTCTTTATTCCTGCATTACTAAGCTCAAATGCTGTAAGTCTTGCACCCTGTAAAAGAGGTCTGGTCTCATCACAGTACACATGCATATCATCACCGCTAAATCCGTTTTCAAGTGCCATATACATAGGCGCTGTAGCTGTACCGTATTTTGCGGTAGCGAGTGTACCGGCGTTGCAATGTGTCATTATACCGATCTCTTTGCCGTTTCTTTTAAGCTTTTTCAAAAGCTTAAAGCCAAGAGCACCTATTCCGCGGCTTATTTCAACATCCTCATTTCTGATATCTTCGGCTTCTTTAAATAAAGCTTCCTTAATCTCATCAATGTTTTTTCCTTTATTTGCTTTCAGAGCATCTTCCATTCTGTTAAGTGCCCAAAAAAGATTTACTGCTGTAGGTCTGGAAGAAGCAAAATACTCTTTTAATTCTAAAAATTCTTTTTCAAAATCAGCGTAGTTTCCTGCCTCTATCTGTGAAGCCGTTTTTGCAATACCATATGCCGCACACACTCCTATTGCAGGAGCACCACGTACTCTAAGCTTCTTTATAGCTTCCCAAATCTCTTCCTTTGTATTTAAGTTGATTCTCTTTATCTCTCCCGGCAGAAGGGTTTGGTCAATAATATTCAGCTCTCCGCCTTCCGTCATCTTTACTGAGATTATATTGTCAAAAAATTCTTCAATACCCATTATAACTCCTCTGCCAATGCTTTACACTTTAGTATAGTGTCTACATAATCTTTACCGCATTTAAAGCTGTCCGCTTTCAGTATAAACTCCTTACCTGACAAAATATTTATTCTTTCAGCTATAAGTCTCTTTTTCTCATCTGCAATTGTAGTTACATCAGTAACATTTGCCATTCCTACAGTTCTTCTGTGAAGCTCCGTTCCGGTAAATCCTGCCGTATCTCTAAGAATACCGTTTAAATAATATTCTTTAAAACCTTCTACCATTGCCATCGGCTCGCTTACCCACTCATCATAAATTTATTATACTTTTCTATGAATAAATCTATGACCTCTTCCACAGATTTAAGAATCCAATCAGTGAACTCTTTCTTTCCGTACGCAAGTCCGTTGTCATAAGCAAAAATAAGATTTGCTATAACATTTCCGATATCATATCCACAAGGTCCAAGTATACCGAACTCAGGATCAAATACTTTTAAACCGTCCTCTTTTATAAAGATAGAACCTGTATGCAAATCTCCATGTATCAATGCCTGTGCATTTGTCATAAAATTGAATTTCAGCTTTGCAACTTCAAAATGTAATGCCTTATCCTCATAAAGCTCCTTCTTTACAAAGTCTGCATTTGGAGGAAAAACATTATTTCTATGATTGAGGTCATTGTATGGCTCCATAAAAACCAGCTTTTCCGTAATATCACAAAGATCAGGTGAAACGAGCTTCCCTCCGATTACCTTCTTCTCTTTATGATCTATTACCACATCACTGCTTTTTAATAATGTCTCTATCAAAAAATCCGTTATCTTTTCAGCAAAATGAGGATATATTTTATGCTCAAGCATTGCCTGTCTCATTACCGAAAAGTCTGAACAATCCTCCATACCGCAGGCACACATAACAGTGTCATAAAAATAAATATACGGCACCATCCCTTTTGCAAATCTTTCCTGTAACATCAAAATCTCCGATTCAAGCCTGTTTCTGTCTCTTGAAGGCTTCATATCCTTTGAAATTCTTGTTTCGGTACCTGCCTGCTTTATATAAATTGAATGTCCCTTATCATCCGTTACCCTATAAACATAGTTAAGATTACCATGCTCCTTTGGAATAATTACCTTCATGCTGTCCTTATCCCAATCTATAGATGTAGCTTTTAATAAAGTATACTCAACTATATCTTTTTCTTCCATTTGGAAATATGTGTCAAATCTGCTCATACCGACTCCCTTTTATATTATTCTCTCTTATATGCATATGCCGCTATAAGTGCCAAAGCAAGTACCGCACCCTTTACCGCCGGCAATACAAAGAAAGGTACTGCACAGATAGTAAGTCCGTTTTCAAGTGTGGATACAAGCATTGAGCCTATCATTGTTCCAAGAGCATTAGGTTTTTCAGCACCTCCTACAGTTCTTCCAACAAAAACCGCTGCAAGTGAAGGCATCAAATAGTTGTCACAACACATAACCTGTGCAGAACTTCCTCTTGATGAAACTAAAATACCACCGATAGCTATAAATACAGCCGTTATCATACCTGCTACATATCTGTATTTCTTAATATCAATACCTGAAAGTTTTGCAGCTTCCTTATTTCCACCCATTGCATACAAATATCTTCCGAACTTTGTAAAATCAAGGAAGATATATGCGGCAAGCACACATCCAAGCATAATGATAATGATCCAAGGCGCTCTTCCTATTGCTGAGAAAGAATCTGAAAGAGCTATTCTAAGAGGTTCTGCATTCCATGGTGTTCTCATACCTGTGGATACTGCACCACCTCCTATATACCACTGTCCAAGTCCTTGATGAACAAACATCAAAGCACAAGTCGCAAGCATATCAGGTATCTTACATACCAGAATAAGAAACATGGTAAAGCTGATATAAAATCAAAGTTGTCACTATAGTTATTACTACCGACATAAACAGTGACTGACCGAACCAAAGGTATGACGATACAAAAGCGTAAGCTGAACAGCTTCCCAAAGTACCGGCAGACATATCAAATCCGTCAGGTGCCATGGTAATTGTAGCCGCAATACCGAATACCGTGGTTATTGCCATTGCTCTGAGAATATTTACCATATTGCTCTGAGACATGAATGCACCGCCCTTAATTACTGTAAATGCTATAAAACATAGAGCAAGTGCCAGGATAGCAGCCCAATCTATACCAAACTTTATTAATTTTTTGCGTTCCATCAAACTACCTCCTCTTGACTTTGCTTACCACCTACGCTGTAAAACATTATTTCATCTTCATTTGTATTTTTTGTAATAAGTTCTGCACTTATACCGCCATTGTACATTACATAAATTCTGTCTGTGAGGGCCAAAAGCTCCTGATTCTCACAGGTTGCATATATAACCGCATTACCTTTTTTAGCTATCTCATGGATAAGATCAAAAATATCCTGCTTTGCACCTACATCAACTCCCTTTGTAGGCTCATCAAATATATAAAGCTTGCAATCTGCAGCCAGCCATTTTCCTACAGCAACCTTTTGCTGATTTCCGCCTGAAAGTTTCTTGACAAGCTGTCTTGGGCTTGGTGTTGATACATTAAGGCTTTGTATATAACTCTTTGCATTATCTGTTACCTTTTTCTTGTCTATGAAAGACAATTTACAAAACTTTTCCAAAGATGCCGCAGATAAATTAAAGCTTACACTCTCTTCTACAAGTACACCTTCTTTTCTTCTCTCCTCAGGTACCAATGCTATTTTATTTTTAACTGCAAGTGCAGGATTTTTTAGATTCAGTTCTTTACCGTTTAATATGATTCTTCCGGTACTCTTATATGCTCCGAAAAGAGTCTTGCAAAGTTCGGACTTACCGGCTCCGACAAGCCCTGCTATACCAAGTATTTCACCTTTTCTGACATGTAAATTTATATCCTTTATTCTTCCGTTGATTTCGCTCAAATTCTCTGTTTTAAAAATAGTGTCACCTATAGAAATCTCTTCTCTTTTGTATGCTTCCTCAAATGTCCTTCCAAGCATAAGTTCTACTATTTCCTTTGTGGTAGTTGACTCGTCTATAGGATATGTACCGATCAACTTTCCGTTTCTCATTACTGTATAGCTTTCACATATTTCAAGTATCTCATTCAATCTGTGTGAAATAAACAGTATTGCTATATTCTCTGTTTTGTGTAAATGCTCAACAACCTCAAAAAGCTCTTTTGTCTCCTGATTACTAAGCGGAGCCGTCGGCTCATCAAGTATCAGGAAATTACACTTTCTTCTGATTGCCTTTGCTATAAGTACCATCTGCTTATCTGCAAGTGAAAGTTTTGAAACCAAATCCCTTTCATTGATCCTTTCCTTGCTGATATGAAGTCTGTCAAGAGCCTTTCTGCCCTCTTTATAAACCTCACCCCAGTTTAAGATTGCATTTCCCTTATCCATTACCAAATCGCCCTGAATAATATTCTCAGCTACGGTAAGGTTTGGAAACAGTGCCGTATCTACTTCCTGATACACTATCTGAACACCGCATTTTTTTGCATCTACAGGAGTTCTAAGCTCCACATCTTTATCATTTAATAATACTTCTCCGGTATATGTAGGATTGGCACCTGATAATACCTTCATAAGTGTGGACTTTCCGGCACCATTTGCTCCTACAACAGCCCTTATCTCTCCCGTACTTACCTCAAAGTTTATATCCTCTAAGGCCTTTACTCCCGGGAATTCTATCGACACATTTTTGTGCTTAACTTTATTCTGTCCATAATTATCCAATCTAAAACAGGTGAGTCATCAAAATTTCAATGACTTTTAAAAATAAAAGTAAATGTATCTGATAAACTCACCTCATTCATTAATTTTATAAGCCGTTAATCTTTGGTAGACCTATATTTACATCCTATTATTTGTGTAACAGATCCTTCGGCATCCAATCCGCTTCCGACAGATAATTAAGGTTACCGTAAGTTTCACCTGCTACGTTTCCAAGATTCTCTACGTTTGAGTCAGCCTTTAAGTCCGATGCCTTAATAGCCGTACCCGGAACCTCTACCACATCAACTCCCGTTTTTCCTGTTGCCGGATCATAAATCTTGTCATACTCTCCCGCCATCTCAAGTAAAAGAAGTCTCATAGCGATCTCACCGTTTAATGTCCAGTCTGTCGTTCCTGCCGCTGTCCATATGTCAGGTCTTGTCTGCATATTTGTAATATCAACCCGGGTCAATGTCTACCGACGCCATAGGAAGTGCATCACCGTTCTTACCGTTCATATTGTCATTTTCGATAAGTGCATTATATACACCCTGTCCGTACATATCATAGTATGCAATAACACCGTCAACATCTTCTCTCTTTAAGCTCTGAAGATATGCTGCCGTTACAGTGTTTGCAGAATCTACGGAATCCTGTAAAGGCTGTACCTCGCCTACAGTTACGATCTTTCCCGCCTTCTCATATTCCTTCCAGCCTTCTTCTCTTCTGTCAAACGGACTGTTATAGTTAGGACCCCTCCATACCTTTACAAGTCTTACACCCTCACCGTACTTTGCTATCATCTCATCCAGAAGAACAGTCACCAAAGATTTATCCTGCTGGAACATCTGAGTAACACCGTCAAGTTTTTTATACTCACCATCCGCATAGAACTGTGTATCGAATGTAACGATTTTTAAATTCTTGTACTCATCCAAGATACCCTTTAAGAATACATATGAACCGTCCTGGTTTCCATGGCTTACAATAAGTCCGTCATAGCCTGCAGATGCACATGTTCTTATAGTGTCCTGCCACTTATTAAAGTCACCGTCACAGAAGAAGAAATCAAACTGTACTCCAAGCTTATCACAAAGCTTCTTACACGAATCCTTCCACATCTGGAAGATAGTAGCTGAAGGCATTATCATAATATATGCAACCTTCTTACCTGCTACAGGATTGCTTGCATCAGCTGCTTTCGTATCCTCGGCCTTTGACTCAGCCACACTTGCAGTAGTAGACTCCGCACTCTTAGAACCGCCACATGCCATAAGTGAACCGCTCACCATCGCTCCAATCAATAAAGCACTCACAAATTTCTTGATATTTCTCATATACCCTCCTTGTTTACTAAATGTTTAACAAATCAAGAACTATCGTTTATATAAACAATAATATGTTTATGTATAAAAGTCAATACAATATATTATCTTCTACCTATTGAACAATTTTACTCAACAATTTTTTTATGAATAGTTTATAATTATATTTTTTTACAAGTTTTTTTATGGTTTTAATATATTTAAATTCAAGACATTACATATTTTTTTATATAAAAAAATGTTATTTTTTTACTGTATATACTTACCAAATAAATTTTTATATACTCAATATCGCACTTTAGTTAAGTAAAATTTTTATATTTATTCTCATTTGACAATATCTTTTTTTGAAATAGTATTATGATTACTGAAAATATTTATTGTTTAGTGAACATTATATGTGGAGAATATTATGACCATTAGAGAATTATCCAAGTTGATAAACGTTTCTCCTGCCGCTATTTCAATAGTCATAAATGAAAAAAAAGGTGTCAGTGAGGAAACAAGAGAAAAGGTACTCTCGGCAATGCAGGAGTACAACTATCACCCTACGCAAAGAAAAAGAACTGTCGAAAATAAAAATGTACTGGTTCTGAAATATTACAGAAGCGGCGTTTTTGTTGAAGAAAATCAAGGATTTATAGCCGGAATACTTGACGCAATAGAGAACAGACTCCAAAAAGAAAATTTAAATATGGTTTTAAGAGTATATAAGGAGAGCTTTGAAAAATTCTTATCCGAAACCGATTTAAGCCTTTATGAAGGTATCATTTTAATAGGCACGGAATTTACTCCGGAACTATATCCGCTGTTTGACAGTATATATATTCCATATGTTGTAGTAGACAATGTCTGCCCATATACTACCTGTAACAGCATCTGTATGAACAATGAGGAGAATGTTTATATCGCCATTGATTACCTGAAAAAATGCGGACACAAAAGTATCGGATATATCGGCGGAAATATATATTCCGAAAATTTTCAGCTTAGAAAAAAAGGATTTATAGAGAGCGTTGAAATACTCAAAATGGACTATATAAAAGAACACACATATATGATTTCTCCCACTATGATTGGAGCCTACAATGATATGATGGAGCAACTTCAAGATATAAGTGAGCTTCCGGACTGCTTCTTTGCGGACAATGATACTCTTGCTCTTGGAGCCATCAAAGCCTTAAAAGAAAAAGGCTTTAAAATACCAAGAGACATCTCCATAATAGGTTTTGACGATATACCTTACTCGGCAGTTTCTTCACCTGCTCTTACTACAATTCATGTGCAGAGGAAGCAGATTGGAAAGCTTGCAGTAGAACAGCTCTTGAAAATAAAAAAAGACAAGAAAAATAAGCCGGTAAAAACGCTTATTACCGGCAATCTTATAATCAGAGACAGTATAGCAAAAAAGGCTTGAGGGCCTTTTTTCTTTTATTATCCGTAACAATAAAACTTAGAATCATCTACTACAAAATCCTGTGGGAAGTTATCATATTCCATAGTATCATAGTTGAAAATACCTACCTTGAAAGGCTTCTCGCCATGGCACTTTGCCGCCCTTTCATAACCTGTCAAGGCCACCTCCTCATACTCAATATATCGAATTTCCAGCTTTGCAAAGCTGTTACCTACAGGTACATATATGTTTATCTCATTCTCTGCAAGATATTCCACTGTAATATTCGAGAAGTTCATTAGGCAGTCATAGAATGTATCTAAAATAAATATATCATTAAGATTCGGCTCAAAATCACCGCTTTCCATATCATACTCTGTGAACGACATCAAATCAAAAATTGTATTTATGCTTATATCAAAGCTTACAACATATCTTTCATTCCCGTCACCGGGTTTCATCCCCCATATAGCAAGAGTGATGCCGTCCAATGCTTCCAACTCTCTTACCCTTTTTTCAACCTCAATCTTACCCATAATGAAATCTCCTTCAATTTGGTTATAGTACAAAAAACCTTCCTACGCATCAAAAATACTTATACATATTATAGATATTTTTAATAATATTTTCAAGATGTATACAAAAAAGACCCCCGCACCTAAGTGCGGGAGCCCCACATTACGCTTTGCTTAGATTATCTCCAAGCTCCGCTTTCATTTACATGATATCCGTCAGGTGTATTTTCATTCTGATACATCGAACCAAGTGGTCTTGAGTTCACGTCTCCGAAATTCCATCTGCCTGTAGCGTTATCATAGAACCATGTCTGTGCCGGTGCTGTAGGATTTAAGAAGTAATACTCTCCTCCTATCTTGCTCCAGTTTGTATGCATAGCTCCGTTGTTTGCGTCAAGATAATACCGGGTCTTCAACACTTAGTCATGTATAAAAGTCCTCTAAAGCCTTGTAAATAAAGGATTCTTGATGTCAAATTTTCTTTATTTTATTGTTGTATTTTGTTGTATTATATGATATAATAAAGTATGAAGCTTTGGTATGACAAAAAATCAAAGGATCCCACTTATTTTATTCAAAGAGGAATCCGTAATGGAAAAAAAAGACCACTACTAAAAAAATGTAGTTCGTATAGGAAAACATTCCGAACTTTTAAAGACTACCACCGACCCTCTGGAGTATGCTAAAAAGGAGGTCCAAAGATATAACGAGGAGCTGAAAAATAATCAAACGGTAGCTTTAGATTTTAAGTTTGACTTTAATGAGAAAATAACATATCAAGATGATATAGTATCAAAGTCAAAACTTTTTAAATATCGGATATTTTTTTCTTCAACAGATTTATCATGACCTTAAGATCGGATCATTCTTTAAAAAGTATCACAAAAGATGCCAAGATACAGTTTGATCCTAATCAGGTAAATAGATTCCTTACCTATTCGCGAATCCTTAGCCCTGACTCTAAGCTTGGTACTCATCAAAAGTATTTCCGACTATTATGAACAGCCTGACTTTGGTTATGAACATATACTTCGTACGCTTGATATAATGTACAATCATTACGATGAATATATCTCTCATCTATATGATGCCAGTAATAAGATAGTAAAAAGAGATACCTCTGTATGCTTTTATGACTGTTCAAACTATTACTTTGAAATAGAATCAAATGATGACGACTATGTAGACGCAGTAACCGGTGAGGTAACTAAAGGTTTAAGAAAATATGGTGTGAGTAAAGAACATAGACCAAATCCTATTGCACAAATGGGATTATTTATGGATAAAGACGGAATACCGCTGTCTATGTGTATTACATCAGGTTCTGATAATGAGCAAACCACTGCTATTCCTTTAGAGCAAAAGCTTATAACTATGTTTAAAGGGAAAAAGTTTATTTATTGTGCTGATGCAGGCTTAGGATCTTTTAACATAAGGAACTTTAATTCAATGGGCGGTAGAGCTTTTATTGTCACACAATCTATAAAGATGCTTTCCAACACATTAAAAGAAGCTGTGTTTAGTGATATTGATTATCGCTTATTATCTAATGATAAACCGGCAACTATAAAGCAAATGAAAGATTTTGACAGATTTGACAAGTCTAACGCATCACTTTATGAAGATAGAATATATAAGATTATACCGGCTGATAAAGCTTTCGACCTAGGACTATATGAAGAGAAGATGTGCAAGAACGGCACTGTTAGGAAGATTAAATCAAAGGCTATAATTCCTCAAAAGATTATTGTCTCATTCTCAAGAAAGATGATGGAATACCAAAGATTCGTACGTAATCGTCAGATTGAAAGAGCAAAAAAAGCTCCCTTACAAACATAGACCCTGAAGCCTACAAAAAAAGGAGCAAATGACATAACACGTTTTTATAAAGCGAACTACAACTACACGTTCAGGCGAAGAAACTGTAGATACCTATGAGCTTAATCTTGATGTTATCAATGAGGAAGAGAAGTATGACGGATTCTATGCAGTGGCAACGAACCTTAACGATTCGGCTAAGTATATCTTAGAGATCAGCTCAAACAGATATAAAATAGAAGACTGCTTCAGAGTAATGAAAACCAATTTCTCAGCCAGACCTGTATTTCATCAAAAAAGAGAACGTATAGTCGCACACTTTATGATCTGTTACACAGCACTCCTTATATATAGACTTCTGGAAAAGAAACTTGACATCTTATGGGACACACTTCACTGTATACAGTGTTATAAAAACTTTAAACAACATACAGGTAGCTAACTTGGAGGATGTATGCTATATGTCGACATATAATAATTCCCAAGTTCTAACGGCATTAAATGCTATAATGGACCTTGGGTTAGACAAAAAATACTACAAGCCAAAAGATTTAAATAAAAAGATAAAAAAAATTTCAACCTAGATGTTCCATACAACATTTTTTGCAAAGAAGAAAAAAGTGGCTAAAGCCTTGTAAATACAGGGTTTTGAGCCACTTTTCTACTATCCAACTGTTGAAGATGGGATATTATAGATATTTTTAATAATATTTTCAAGATGTATACAAAAAAGACCCCCGCACCTAAGTGCGGGAGCCCCACATTACGCTTTGCTTAGATTATCTCCAAGCTCCGCTTTCATTTACATGATATCCGTCAGGTGTATTTTCATTCTGATACATTGAACCAAGTGGTCTTGAGTTCACATCTCCGAAATTCCATCTGCCTGTAGCGTTATCATAGAACCATGTCTGTGCCGGTGCTGTAGGATTTAAAGAAGTAATACTCTCCTCCTATCTTGCTCCAGTTTGTATGCATAGCTCCGTTGTTTGCGTCAAGATAATACCATCTGCCGTCCTGGCCGTCATGATGCCATCCCTTTACCATCTCTCCGAAGAATCCGTTATGATTCATTGACAGATAATACCATGTATTTCCGTCTAAGAACCAGCCTGAGTTCATGATGTTGTCATCACCGAAGTGATACCACTCGGACTTTGTCTGACCCTCGTATGTATAGCTTAGATAAGCCCAGCCCTTTACTCTTCCGCCTGCTGTAAGGTTGAATACCCACTTGCTGCTGTCAGGGTTTGCTGTAGCTTCTGCAGGATTTAATAACTCCCAGTTACCGTCCTGACCTACTCTAAGTCCGGCTGTCTGTCCGGCTGCCGCTTTTCTGCCTGAGCTTCCTGAGCCGCCGCCTGAACCTCCGTGGCTCTTTCCACCGTTTCCACTGTTATTATTCGGCTTAGGTATAGGCTTTGTACTTATACCCATCTTATTAAGAAGTGCATTCAGCTCCTCCAAGACCTTGGCAAGCTCAGGTGAAAGTGCCATATTCGGTGCAGTTCTTGCCAGTAATGCCTTGGCTTCTGCCGCCTTAGACTGTACCGCCGCCAAATCTGCCGCATTGTACTTACCTGTATCCAAAGCATCAACCTTTGCAATACTGTCATTAAGTCCGTTTACAAGTTTAGCTCTATATTCAGCATCATTTGTATAATAAAGATAAATAGTCTTATCTTCATTAATTACCATATTCTTATTTATACTTTCCTTCTTGTTCACTCCGGAACTGAGTCCGTCATAAGTCCAAGTAAGTCCGGTATTACCGTCTTCAAATGTATCACCCTTATTTGGAAGGTCTGAAACATAATCTGCTTCATAATCTGACAGTCTGCTTCCCGGTGCTACAATGATGGTCTTTACAGTACTCATATCAGGTATCCTTACAAATTTTACTGTTGTCCCTGTACTTGTATATCCGAATATATATGTATGATCTGTTTCAAAGTTATCACTAAACTCGCCCATATATCCGCTTCCGCCTGCAGGAGTCTCATATACTCCGGGTACACTTGTTAAAGCATTTGAATCTGTAGCGAGTTTATACAAGCTATAATTTCTTGTAGATGACAATGCTCCTGTATGTATACTTGTTTCAAGACTTACAGGTGCATCTGCTCCGGTATAGGTATTCCAGGTATTTCCGCCATCATTTGAGCTCTCTACAAATACCTTAAACTCAAACTCTCCCTTATAAAGATCAGTGTTCTCATCCTGCACAAGTCTTTCATGTGCTCCTGTCACCTTTCTTTGGTCGATATGTATTCTATAAAGTCCCGGAGTTGTTATACCGGTAGAACCAACCGGATATGTTACTCCAATAGTATTCGGTTCAAAAGTATTTCTATTTGGATAATAGTCAGGTGCAAAGTTTATTCCTGTATCATAAAGAACTTGAAGCTTTACAGGTCCTCTTGGCATACCGAAAGATATTATTCCACTTGAATTGTTTTCGATATTATTACTATGACCTGTATTGCCTGATATAACTCTCCACTCCTTAAATAATGCACCATTGTGGTCTATAGGCTCTGCTTGTATACTTACCGCCTGACCAAATCTTACAGACTGTAAATCTGCAAAAGTCTTACTAACTCCTCCAATACTTATCTGTGTGCTGGTTCCCGGTAAATCTGCATCATTCACTATTACATTTACAGGGAATACTGTTGCTGTTATACCAAGATTTCCTGTATTTACATTCTCTGTTCTTACCCCATCAGCTATTCTTGCTGCCGGTGTGTCGTTACTTCCAAGCGGCCTTGGCACTATAGTATAAACTGTATCCGGATCAAGATTTCCAAATGTAACCTTTCTTTGAGCATCCGGCGATGTAAAATCATATACTATATTTCCACTAGGATCAAGCAGTGCGTACTGTGTATTTGCATCAGCAGGATCTATAACTATCTGTGCTCTACCTGCATTGCTTGGATCTTCAGATGCTGTTGCATTCAGTACTGTAGGTATTGTAATAACTGTAGAAGGTGCACTTATACCTGTTGTTGGAACAGGATTTCCTAAATTAACAGCTGTTGTAGTATCTGCAGTATATACTGTATAGCTTTCTCCCGGATGAAGCATTGAGCCTGATATCTTTCCGTTATTTGATAAAAGCTGTGCTCCTGTTAATACAGCAACCACATTTCTATACCTATCTGCAACTACGTAGTTATATCCTACGCTCATTGCAGTCGGTGATATAGCATCTACCGCTATAACCGGAGCTCCTGTAGTACTGTCTAAGTTTGGAGTTACTTCCGGCACATAAAGTGCAGTTGCCAAAGTATTTCTACCATAGGCTGTAAATGTATATCCGTCAGGATAATCCGCTAAGTTTATTGTAGTAAAATCAACCTGCGCAAAGTTCTCATCATACCATGTAAGTGTATATCCACTTTCCACTGTCAATGCACCTGCAGACTCATCTATCCACTCATTCAAATCTGATGAAGGAATATTTGTCCTTGCAGTATTCAGAATGTAATCATAAGTTAAAACCTTAGCATTATTACCATTATTGAATGTTATGTGGTTATCACCGGAAACAAGCTTAAATTTTTTCCATCTTGTCGGATCAAGTTCAAACACTGCATTAACTGTTACTGTCCCCACACTTTGGTTTTGCTCCAAACTGTTCGCCGGGAGACTTCTTGGCGTTATAGCCGGATTATCATCTGTAAAGCTGTTTACTGATAGCCAGTTGCCGTCAGTCATTTTCCAACCTCTGAATCTATATCCCTGATCCGGAACCGGTGTAGGCAAATCGCTGTCTGTAATATTTACATGATATGTTCCTGCTGTGATATTTTTCACTCTAGGTAAAGAATGAGTATCTTCTATAGGCTGACCTGCTAATCCTGCCGCCACAAATGCCGCATCATTCGGATAAGTGCCGCCTGCATACTCATGTTCAGGAACTAAAAGTCCTATATTATTAGTATATGCAGGAACCGTCAACTTACCGCCTATACCTGATAAAGGATTTATAGCCGCTATAGAACCAAGGTCTCTATTATATGTAATTGTTACAGAAATATTTTTGCCTACTCCCGCTGCCGAATTTACTCTAAGCACCTGATTTGCAGCTGTCCAAGCCTGTGCACCGCCGGGATTCAATGCAGTTGTAATATCTCCTGAAAGAGGCGTAAATGTAGTATCCCAAGCGGTAGTTGACTCCGGTTCTACTCCAGGTATTCCTGTAGGTGAAGTATCATAAGCTATATACGTATCAAGCTTTGGAAGCGGTATGCTATAATTTGCCGCTGTCGTACTGTCTACCCTTATAAATAAATGCCCTGTTGAAGCATTCTTATATACTGTACCTATAGCAGGTATTGCAGGACTTGCCGGAAGAGCAGCTACACTACCAAGAGCATCAATAACCTTATCATTGATTTCATTTCCTTCTTCATCTACATAATTTATAGTGATTCCTCTATAGTAGTTAGGATTCTTAATGTAATTATACTTTATAGTCACATTTTGATTTAACATCTGTCCCTGTGGCTTATATCCGTCTGCCAATCCTGCTAAATTTATAGGTGTAAAGTTTGACGGCGCAGTATCAAATGCAAACGGTATCATAATATCCATAACATTTCCGGACGCATCCATAAACTTTCCGTAATTAGCCGCACCTGCAGGATCTGTCGATTTAGTATATGTATAATCTATTTCTACAGGATTTGTAGGATCCAAAATGTATTCTACGTCTGAACCCGGATTTAAATCTATATTTCCTGCACCGTCAAGCTTATATGTACCATTTTTTGCCTTTGTAGCATTGTCAGTATTTACAACCTGAGTTGCATAATAGCTCTTACTTCCCGGTCTGGTAATACTTCTTGGGCTGCCGCTTCTTTTTAGCTGTCCGGCTAGTACGGTTACACCCTCACCGATAGTTACTCCTGCCGCCGGATGCTCTTCATAATTATAGTAATTATCCACTACAGTAAGTTTAAACTTTTTATCTGTATCAGGTTTATACTTGAATGTTATGAATGTATCTTTATTTATAGTCTCTCCTGCAACTCTTTCATTGATTACACTAAATCCCGGATTGCCTGTCCAAGGTGTATTTGTACCGCTCTTATATAGCTTTACCTCATTCTCTACAACTTTATATCCGATTATAGATTTAGCATTCGCCTGGAAACCTGTAAGCACCTCTTCCCACCTGTGGTAGCTATATTCTCTGTGGCCGGATTTATCACTGAAGTATGAGCGGAATTCATCGTTGATGCAGTAAAATCATACTTGCTTCCCGGAAGATAGTACTCATTCCCGAAGCCGTCATCTGCCCCCTTATATCCGACTACATAGTCAAACTTACTACCGTCAGAAGCCAGTTCTGCATAATATACCGCACCTTGACTTGTAAGTGCAGGTACCTCTATTTGACTGCTTCTTGGAAATCCGGTCGGTCCTCCTTTTAAAGGAGCCTGATTATAACCGGCTACCTCATATCCTTCAAGATCAAAATCATTTATCCAGCTTTTTCCATCAAATGCAGCTGTAGCGGAAAATGTTCCTGTCGGAAAAAACGGCAATGTCTGATCTGTTATAGTTTCTCCCGGATTACCATTTACAGCAATATTATTCACCCAACCTGCTATTGAAGGGTTCAACGTAGTAAAATCAAATCCCAAATATCCGTCTCCGGATGTGACATTTCCGATATTTGCGGCAATTCCACCATACATTGCTTTAGTAGCAGCTGTATTTAAATTATGATTTACATAATTATAGCCTATTGCCGCATATGCCGGCATTGCCGGTGCGAGTACGGCCACAACCATACTCGCAGACAATGTCACAGCTAATTTTGTTACCATTGTTTTTCTTTTCATTTCATCTCCTATGTCACTGAATCCATGCTCCGTTAGCATCTACACTATATCCGTCAGGTGTAGCCTCACCTGCATACATAGAGCCATATGGTCTGACATTATTATTCAAATAGTTCCATTTAAATGCATTTGCATCCCATTCATAGGATTTTTGTGGTACGACAGTATTAAAATAATAATATTTTCCTGAAATATTTTGCCATCCAAGAAGCATCTCACCGCTCAGGTCAAGATAGTACCATCTGCCATCCTGCTTATCTAAATGCCAGCCGGTTTCAAGAATTCCCGTATTATCATTCATATAGTACCATTTATTTGTCTTAGGATCCTTTACCCAACCTGTTACCATCTGTCCAAGTTCAGGACCTTCTGTTGTGTTCATATAATACCATCTACCATTCTTTGAGTCATATGTCCAACCTGTTGCCATTGTTGAGCGACCGTCAAAGTAATACCAACGTGATACTTTCTTTCCTGTACTGTCGTTGAAAGTAATCATACCCCACATATCATTTATAGGTGTTCCTCCGTTAAGTACAAAAGACCATCCACCCGTTACGCTATTTCTTTCCCAGTTTCCGTCTACACCCAGTACAAAGGCTCTTACATTACTGTTTTCATTAATAGCTGTATTTTGTTTTGACTTCTCTCCCGGTGCCAGAAGTTTACTTCCTCTTCCGTTTGATGAATTACCACCACCGCTTGCACCACCGGTTCTTCTTATTCTTTCATCCATTCTACCCTTGGATTTATCTCTATATCTGTCAAGTATCTCTCTAAGTGCATCTATAGCAGCCTGAAGTTCAGGATAGTTAGACATTCTAAGATATGTGCTTCCGTCAGGAGCAATGAGTCCTCTGGCACGCCTCAATACCTCTTTAGCAGTATCAATAGCTTCCTGTACATTAGCCGCTTCGCCTGCCTTAAGATATGGGTCATACATCAAATCATATGCCTCTTCAATAGTCTTTCCAAGGTCAATTCTTGCTTTATCCACCATAGGCTTATTGTTTGAATAATAAGCATATACAGCAGTTCTCTTTGTAACTTCCTTTGTAGTGTCATAGATCTTAAGCGTATTGTCATTCTTAGACCAGTTCTCATAGGTATAAGTTACACCATAAATATCATCAAATGGGGTCTCAAGTGCATTCGGCACATCATTTCTGGCATAATCTGTCACCACTGTATAATCTGATGAATACCAAGCATCCTCTACATTCTCTCTTCTTCTAACCTTAAATTGTTTATAAAAGTTTCTGGATGTATCATTCAAATATCTGTGGTCAAGTACCGGTATGTTATCAATAAATGTAACCCTGAATGTTTGAGTAAACCGTTACATAAGTATGTGACAGATTACCTGTAAACTTCATAAGTCCTGCATTATTTGCAACATCTGTAGTAAGTGTTATTTCAACCGGAGTACCTGTTGTGATATCAAATAACTGGTAGTCAAGCTGATCAATATCCGCTGCAGGGAGCTGGGCAATTACGTCTACTGTAGCATTAGATGCTGTAGCTATAATTCCCGCATCCACTCTTCTACCGTCCACATATCTCTCAAGCTTTATATCAAGTGAGTATGCAGCAGTATAAGCACCCGGATGGTCTGTTCCCGGATATAGATACCGGTTTTACCAGGCTTGACTCCACATTTGTAGTATCTCTCTTATCAAAGATTACTCTGTAGTCTACATCAGCTCCATTTACAGATTGAAGATCTCTGTCACCCGGAGTTGTCAAATGATTTGCAAGTGTAGGAATCTGATTAGGCTCAAGACCAAACTCTCCCTGACTTGCCTTTCCTCTAAGTTCCTCATGTAAATTGGCATCATCCCCAATTATCTTTGTCGGTTCATAAACTGCCTTTAATACTATATTTGAATTTGATAACCTGAATGAATAGTCGGCGTCAGTGATATTTCCACTTACTCCTACCGCTCTTCCTGCCAGTACATTCCAATATTTAAAGGCCTTTCCATTTGCATCTGTAGGGTCTGCATGAATAGTAACTGTCTCTCCTGCATGTGCCTCTTCAAATACATCTGAATTTATCATATTGTCCTTTACAGATACAATAATTCCATTTCTTGTTTCTACAACATATTTTGCAACCTCTGCCATATCTCCCGGATTCGCATTTATCTGTGAGCCGTCAGGAAGCTTTATCAGAGGATCTGCAAGTGTAGAATCTCCATGTTTTCTTGCAACAACTGTATAGGTCTCATTTGGGTTTAAGTTATTAAATGTTACTGTAGCCGGATTATTTCCAACAGGTGTCATCCAACCGTTGTCACTTCCCGGATAGTTAACTACATTTCCGGCCTCATCTATAAGAGCATAGTCTGCATCAGGATCTGCCGGATTTATTACTATCCTTGCCATTCCGTCGTTATCAGGGTCATATCCCACATTATAGTTATTATCTACTGTAGGAATGAAAACATCCTGAGGTGTAGAAACTGATGTTCCTGTAATACCTGAAACATTTCCTCCGACATTAGCAATTGTATCCGGAGTTCCCTCCTGCACATTATAATGTGCTCCCGGAATCATATCTGTAACTGTAGTAGTATTCCCCGTCGGATCACCTGTGACTACTGCCACAATTTCACCATCCGGCTTGGAAATAACATATACATTTCCGGGTTTGCTTCCTCTTATTTCAATTTCTCCACTACCGTCTCCTCCTATTCTTCCTATAGGAGTAAATGCTCCCACATTTGTTCCCCATGTATTAGGGTCTTTTCCAAATATAGCTGTATATGTAGCGTGATTTGTCAAAGTTGATGAAGCCGACATATGATTGCCTGCCGCATCATCCCAGCCGTTAAAGTTATAATTTATTACCGGTGTAGCTGTTGGAAGCTGTGGTGTAATCTGTCCCCAAGTATAATCAAATGGTGTATGTAATGTACTTGGTGCTGAAATAGAACCATTGCCTCCTGCTACAAAGTTTATATCAAACCACTTACTTGGGTCCTCTACAAACTTAGCATAAATTATTATCGGTGTAGTATCTGTATTCCAGAAAGTTGTTCCGGTTACCGGTATGGTTGCCGCCGCATCCATATACCAGCCTTCAAACATATAATATCTGTTCGCACTTGTAGTCGGCACATAATTCTCAGCCTGAAGTCTGTTGAAATTATAAGCTGCCGCATCTCCTGCAGTGCTTCCGTCACTTACCAAAACCTTGGTAGGTGCACCTGCTGCAAGTGGGTTTATACTACCATGATTGAAGTTAGGATCTGTAGTAACCCTAAACTCTACATCTCTCCACTTTGAAAGATCAAGTCCAAGTCTATAGTCCGCTCTTATACCGTTTACGCCACTTAAAGCAAGAGGCATATTTCCTGTTATATCTCCGTTTGCAGGGTTGAAGCTTTCTCCATATCCTGTAGGAGTAAAGTCAACTCTTGATACTGTAGGATCCCAAGTATATCCATAGAGCTTATCCGTATAATTTATAGATAAATTATATGCAGTTCCCGGTGTTACCTGTGTGATACCGCTATCAAGCACCTTATCTCTATACGCATCCAAGTATCTTCTTACAAGATTTGAGCTTGAATCTGATGTATAAACATATTTTATCTTCACATCCTGATTTGGCATATATGCCGCAAATACTCCCGGATTTGGTGATGTGGAAAGCGGATTGTCAGACACAATTAAGTTTCCTGCTGCACCGTCAAGTCCTACAAGTCTTGGATTATCTACGGTTGCAATATGTGAATCCCATCCTGTACTGTGATCTATTTCATAGTGATCAAATGTATACCCTGAAATATTCTCAGCCTGTGCATTTATAGGCTGTTCAGCTCTCTTTACTATAGTATGTGCCGCTCTCAGCGCATTTCCACCACCATCAACATACTCAACGGTATAGTTAAATGTTACGGTACTGTCTACCATATACTTATATACCACATTTACATTCTTTGCCGGCATACTGTCAATAGTATATCTTAGCGGATGTGCATCTGTAAGAGGTGCTCTCGTTCCAACATTTGCCGGAGTATTACTTACGGTCTTCTTTTTATATCCCGGTATAGTAACTCCAATTTCTGTCAACGGATCTTTATATATAAACTCTTCTATAAGTCTTGTATCATGCTCCGTTCCAAAATTAAGTTCCAAAGCTGCATTATCGTTCTTATGTCTTGTATCTATATTCCATGGCGTACCGTCACCCACCCATTTTGCTACAAGATTGTATACAGGATCCAGAGTATTCATTGCATCATAATATCCTGTAAGTGCTGTTGCTCCTGTAAAAGGATCGCCGTCATTAGCACTAACTGCTCCTGTAACAGGATCTGTAGTAGGCTTATCATACTTACCGTTTCCGTCATTATCTGTGAATACATACCAACCTCCAAAGGTATATCCTGTTTTTGTAGGTATAGGTAAGCTTCCCAGTGTAGAAGTATGCACTCCCGAAACATAGGTGGTCTCAGTCTTGTCTCCCGGATTTGGAGCGCCTCCTGCTGCATCAAAGTGATAGGTTACTTCATTTTTTCTATACTTAATAACAATATCTACATTTTGCTCAGGTGTCTTTCCTTCTATTTTTCCATTCGTATTGGTGAAATTATCTCCGGTAACTCCTGTAGGTATTCCGGTAACTTCTGCTACCGCATATCCAGGATATGTAGGTGCATTTATTTCAACCGGACTTCCTGCAACACCTCTCCAGCTATAATGTGCTGTCACATTCTCACCACTGCCACCACCTGTTTCTGCAGGTGAAGCTGTCGGATTGTGTTGATAAACTGCTGAGCCACCTAGTTGAGTCAATGCATTGTCAAGAGTAATCTTATTAGTAGCTGCAGTCACAGTACCATGGTTTGCAGAAAGAGGAATACCGTCTTCATCTACATAGGTTACTGTATAATTATATCTTACTGTATGAAGATATATACCAAGTGAATTTTCATGATCCGTTGCAGATGTCAAATCATCTCCGGTCACATTGTTTACTGCCATATAAGTAGGTATTCCAACCGCATTGCCGGTACCTGTTGCATCAGCTTTGAAATTACCTGCTGAATATGGAAGTATAGTAGAACCTGATGTTCTATCCTCATAATCAACTATTGCTCTACCTGAGGTATCTCCTTTTGGTAATTCTTTGACAGAAACACCTACAGTTCCACTGAATTTCTTTCCACTTGGTACTAAAAGCTCTGAAACTCCCAGTGCCACATTTCCATCTGCCTCGTTGGTAGTAGGTACGCCACCAACAACTGTTGTAGTCTTTATTTTATTATTTTGAATATCTACATTACCATATAGCTTTAATGGCATTGCTATATTTTGATTGTTTATATCAGGCCTTGTAGCAACGCTTGAGTTTCCTATAGCAACTGCTGAAGGAGCCCTCAAGTTTAGTTCAGCAGTATCTACTTCTGTTTCATTATCTGAAATACTTATAGAATCTGCTTCTGCAGCCAAGCTAAGCTCTCCTGCCGCCTCTACAAAGATTGCAGATGCATCAGCCTCATACTTATCCTTTGTTCCATCACCATCAGTATCTATTGTTCCTGCAACCTTTGCACCATATAAGCTGGTCTTGTCACTTATTGTTACCCTACCGGCTGTAACATGTAGCATAGGAGCTTTTGCAGTAACATTTGCCTTGTTTCCATCTATATTTATATTGTAGAAACTAAGATGTGAATTAGCCTGATCCATCTTAAACATATCACCTGTAAATGAAGGATCACGCCTGATAACGCTTGTATCATTATTTATAGGATCTCCAATTTCATACACACCTTTTGTCGTCTTTCCTGCTATTGCAGTAGTCTTATAAGGGCTGGTTTCTATCTGTACATCCAAATCAGCCGGTACTGTAATAGTACTGTTTACCAATACAGGATGAGTGTCGTTTGACATTACATATACATAACCCTTTTTAGCACCTGTAGCCTTCATAGCTGTTATAGCAGTTTGTATATCTTTAAAAGGCTGTGCAATATATCCATTTGAATCAGTTCCTGTATATTCAGGATCTACATAGTATACTGCAGCTCTCATAGAAACTCTAAAGGTTGTAGATGCACTTTGTCCTGCAGCCATATTCAATCTACCTGAAAAGGCTGTTGCGGCATCATATTTTTGAACCAGAAGATTCTTATCGGCATTTTGACCGAAGACAAAGTTATCATGACTCAAGTTATTTGGCTTTTGGTTATCTCCTGCCCATACTCTACCCTCTCCTGCTACCAACTCTATATCCAGATCTGTCAATGAATCAGGTCTTTTAAATACATTTGGTATATTCGCAAAATTTGGCATAGTATAAAGTGATGTAGAACCTGATGGTATACTACCTCCACCCGGTTGTGGAATATTGCCACTATAGCTATTTTGGTTATAATAATCCATCATATGCAGTCTTGTATGGTCTGCAGTAACTATTGTAGGTGCCACATCTGTTCCGGCAATCTGTGAGTCTGACTGTGCTCCTATCCAAAATTCTACCGGATAGTTATTAGGATTATAACCTGTCCATACAATAAGAAGTTTTTGCTTGTCTGCTGTAGGCTTTACTTCCATCCTAACTTCTATCTTATCATTACTTGATGCAGTGCCTGGACCATATGTTGCATTTACATAATCCACATATTTTTGTGGTATTTTAACTTCAACAACTCTACCATTTCCCTTTGGTATATTTGAACCTATACTGTCATTATAGATTCCCATAACATTATGATCAGGCGGTGTAGCAGTATCGGATTGATTATTACTTCTTCCCGGTACAGGGTATGTAAATCCATCTGCTTCATATTTAATATCTCTTGGAGATATTACAGGCATCATATCTGTAGGATTAGCTTCCTTATGCTCTCCGGTCTGTCCAAATCCTATATAGGTGGACCACCAGTTTGCACCAAATGCCGATTTTGATGCTTCATAGTTACCTCCTGCACCAAAAGTCTTTCTTGGATCAACTGATACAGCATCCGGATCAAGAATCGCACCAATATCAAATGTATATTGATTCAATGTGTAATATCCCGGATATAATGAAATCCCATGAATGTTTACGGGATCCCTTACTACCGAATGAGTATTTCCATTAGGATAGTTAAAGAAGTTTCCTCCCCAACCATCCTGATAGTTTGAAAACTGATTCTGACTTGAGGCTGTAACATTTCCATATCTGTATACAGTACCAAGTGACTGACCATAGGTAGTGTAATCATATGTAGTGAAATGTCCACCCGACTCATTCACCCTCGTTATACCGTCATTTGCACCTGTCGGTGCACCCGGATCCAGTTCAGCATTGTCTACAAGGGTAGACGCTCTCGCTTCCATCCCACCAAAATAAGGCGCCGTAGTTATAACCATGGCGGTAGCCAATGCTCCTGCAGTGCATTTTCTCAACACACTTAAAATTTTGTTCTTATTTTTTTTCATACTTTTTCTCTCTATTATATTATCCAATACTTTTACATGAGACTTTGCTTCCATCATATATTTTTAACATTGTGAAATCACAAAAACCTGAAACTTTTCCGGACAATACAGATGATTTGCAAACACAATCATATTTCCATATAAACCACCTCCACAAACCGCTTTAAAACTCCTCATACGTCTAACAACCTGAAGATCAAAGCAAAATTCAGATTAGCCTTTATAATGTTCCGTTAATGATTATTTTATCATTTTTTTCTAATTTTTTTACCAATTGATATCATTTTTTATATGTTAAAAGATATATCGTATTATTTGTAAATTATGTAAAAAAGATGAAAACACATATAAAAAGGCTCTCGCACCTAAGTGCGAGAGCCTCACATTATGCTTTGCTCAGATTATCTTACCCAAGCTCCGCTTTCATTTACATGATATCCGTCAGGTGTATTTTCATTCTGATACATTGAACCAAGAGGTCTTGAATTCACGTCTCCGAAATTCCATCTGCCTGCAGCACTATCATAGAACCATGTCTGTGCCGGTGCTGTAGGATTTAAGAAGTAATACTCTCCTCCTATCTTGCTCCAGTTTGTATGCATAGCTCCATTGTTTGCGTCAAGATAATACCATCTGCCGTCCTGACCGTCGTGATGCCATCCCTTGACCATCTCACCATAGAATCCGTTATGATTCATTGACAGATAATACCATGTATTTCCGTCTAAGAACCATCCCGAGTTCATGATGTTGTCATCACCGAAGTGATACCATTCGGACTTTGTCTGACCCTCGTATGTATAGCTTAGATAAGCCCAGCCCTTTACTCTTCCGCCTGCTGTAAGGTTAAATACCCACTTACTGCTGTCAGGGTTTGCTGTTGCCTCTGCCGGATTTAATAACTCCCAGTTACCGTCCTGACCTACTCTAAGTCCTGTGTTCTGTCCGACTGCAGCTTTTCTGCCTGAGCTTCCTGAGCCGCCGCCTGAACCTCCACGGCCACGACCGCCACTGTTATTATTTGGCTTCGGTACCGGCTTTGTACTTATACCCATCTTATTAAGAAGTGCATTCAGCTCATCCAATACCTTGGCAAGTTCAGGTGAGAGTGCCATATTCGGTGCAGTTCTTGCCAGTAGTGCCTTAGCTTCTGCCGCTTTGCCTGTACAGCAGCTACATCTGCCGCGTTGTACTTGCTTGCATCCAGTGCATCTGCCTTTGCAATACTGTCATTAAGTCCGTTTACAAGCTGATTTCTGTAGTCCTGATCATTTGTATAGTATAGGTATACTGTCATAGCACCGTTTACTATATCGTTCTCATCTACATTTCCAACTCCGTTTGCACTCTTTCTCAGTCCTACATATGTCCAAGTCAAACCTGTATTTCTGTCTTCTACCTTTGCACCAATGCTTGGAATTGCACTTCCATACTGACTTTCAGCTGTCTTTAGTGCTTTTCCTCCCTTAACCTCAACTGATGTAACAACTCTACCTGTTATACTGCTTATGAAGTCAACCATGTTGTCATTTCCTACATATCCGAATACATAGGTCTTTCCGGCTGTCAATGTAGCTCCAAACCATCCGTTATAGTTAGGATCGCTTGCATGAGCTGTCAAATCCATTCCATCATTTGTTGATACTTCCGTAGCATTTGAAGCTGTAGCCTCATGCAGATGATACTGTCTTGTTCTAAGCAGTACTCCTGTTTCTATCTTTGTATCAAGATCTATATCGCTTCCTGAAGGATCAACATAATCAATCCAACCTGTACCTACCTGCTTTTGAACCTTTACTGTAAGTTCAAACAATCCCTTATAATGTGGCTCTGAAATAGAATCTTTTACAAGTTCTTCATTGTTATGTGATACGGCCTGCTTATGTATATAGATTCTGAAGTTTCCTGAATCATTTATTACAGGTATTGCAGGTGCCACATTCTGATTGTTGTAAGGTGACTGACTGTCATTTACTATACTCCAATCCGGCATATTACTTCCTGCAAACATCTGTTGTACCACAACCGGTCCAGCAGGCATCTTAAATGAAAGTCTTATATTGCTTTCCTGATTGTTAGGTGTGTTTGTATTCTGTGAAAGAACAACCCACTTACTGAACAGGTTACCGTTGTTATCTATCGGCTGTCCGACTATCTCAACTCTTTGACCATTCCTTACATGATCCAAGTCTGATACTACACTTCCGTCAACCTTGAATACTGTAGGTAACGGTGCATCATTTGTCAGTATAGTTACCTTGTAGTCTGTAACCGATAATCCAAGATTTCCGGTATCAACCTGTGCCCCTGCGCCTGTGGCTGCTCTTACCGCCGGTGAAGTTGTATCTGTTGATACACTTGGAACTACCGTATATACAGTATTTGGATCAAGATTATCAAATGTAACTGAACCTCCTGAAGGAGCTGTATACGGATATACTACATTTCCGTTCGGATCAACAAGTGCATATACAGCATTCGGTGCTGTAGGATTTACTGTTATAGATGCTCTTCCCGGATGTGCCGGATCTTCAATCGCTGTTGCATTCAATACAGCAGGTATTTGAGCCTGAGTTGAAGGAGCGGATACTCCCGCTACTCCGCCCGGAAGCGGACTTCCTACACTTACTCCTGTTGCTGAAGGTTCTGCAGTAGCTACATGATAGCGGTTTCCCGGTACCAAGAAGTTTCCTTGTATATTTCCACCGTCTCCAACAAGCCTTGTTCCCGGTATTACTGCAACCACATTACCGTTATCGTCTGTAACAACATAGTTCAGTCTTGTATCTGCCGGTGCAGGATTGATAGTGTCAATCTGAAGTGTCGGTACACCGCTTGCATCAATCAAAGCACTTATTGTCGGTGTATAAGTTGTTGCAGTTGTTCCGCTTACAGCATATGCTGTAAATTCCTGCCCTGCCAATGCTGAAATATCATCAGTAGGATTAATTTCATTTAAGTTTTGGTCATACCACTTTAGAGTATATGCAGTAGGATTGTCAAGTGTAACTCCTCCACCTGCAACTGTTGTATAACTTGCAAGGTCACTAAACGGTATTGATGTTCTAGGATTTCCTGATGCATCTATTCCAAGTACCTTTGCACTTGTTCCGGGCAAGAAGCTGTACATGGCTGTCTCCCGCTCTGAAGCGATACTCTTTCCAAGCACTAGGATCTTCCTTAAAGTTTGCCTGAAGATTTACATTTGGACGATTTCCCGGAATACCTGTTATATGTGTCGAACCTCCGGTAAAGTTTACCGCATTATTATTATATGTCCACTTGTCAAATACATATCCTGTATCCGCAACCGGTGTAGGCAAAATGCTCTCAGGAATAGTAAGCTCATAGTCACGATTAGGTGCAGGTCCGATATTCTCTCTTGCCATTGTTACGGAATCTGTCGGATTTGAAGCGGGATCCCAATCATGTTGTGTAGGCAATCCCTGATCTACAACTACCCTTCCGCCTGTATTTGTACTGAATACAACACCTGTGATTCGGTTCGGATCTGTCGTATATGTAACCACTAACTTACCATCTTTTAACGGTGTATCAGCTATACCGTCACCATCTCTATCAACTGTTATATTGTAGTAAGGATGTGTGCTTCCCCATCCTTCAGCTGCCGGTGTATAAGCAGATGTTGAAGATGTTGTCGCTCCACTGGTACCGAATCTGTATGAACTCCAACTTATTGCATCCTCAGTATCTATAGTAGGACGCTTATCAGGTGTTCCCGGATCACTTATGTACTCATCTATTATCGGTACAGGTACCTGATAGTTTGCCTGTGAAGCAGCTACAGGAATATATACAGCATTATTTGCATCTTTATATACTGTTCCGACAGTAGGAGTTGTAACTCCGGCATCTGATGTAAACAATGAAGGATTATTGGTTATTACCTTATCCGTTATATCCACACCGTTATCATCAACATACTTTACCGCAACCTTTGTAGTGAAGTTAGGGTTGTCATAGTAGTTGTATGTAATAGTGACATTTTGGTTAGGTATCATACCTGCTATTGTGTGATCGGCATCATTTGAATCCTTTATAGCTACATAACCTCCAATATCTTTTGCCGGAATTATATTGGTATACAGTGCATTTCCGGCAGTTGTCTTGAAATAGCCTAAAAGATCTGCATTCGCTGCTGTCAATGTTGCACCGTTAAACTGTGTCTCGGCAGGTGGAGTAGTCTCACTTGCCAATGGCAATCTTAAAGGTTTACCCTTTGCATAGGTAATTGTTACAGGGTTTACAGGGTCAAGAATATATCTCTTTTCAGGACCTGTTGGAGCCAGTCTTGCCATATTTCCGTTTGCTTTAATATTATCTGCAGACAAATCATGTAAAACTTGACCTGTAACATTAGCTGAAGTTCTCTGTTTTTGAGAATTTATATCTGTTCCGTTATTTTCCAAACCTCCCGGAGTGGTGGAAATATTCTTCCAAACTCTGTCATATACCTTTACATTAAATGTTTCATTGCTGATACTATAAGTATACTTGATATTAACGTCCTTATTGGTAGTCTTAAACGAAACATAGTTTGATGTAGGATTCGGTGTTATAGTACTGCCGTCAAGTCTTGCCGTTGCTCCCGCACCGCTAACTACAGCTGTTGCCGCTGTATATCCTGGTATTCTAAGAGGCATTGTCTGAATAGGAGTAAGAACAGGATACCCTGTATTTATATTCGGATCCGGTATCTGTGTCGGTACTCCGGCTCCCTGTGTTACTCCGGGTACATAAATTGCCGGTGAACCGCTGCCCTCATGTGTAACCTTAAGGTTCATAGCGTTAGTTCCGTCAGACTTTAACTTCGCATAATATGTAATTCCCTGATATGTAGGAATATCAAGTTTATCAACCGCTCTTCCGTTTACTGATGCATCAAGCCATTTATCAATAGTATATCCGTTTAGTCCAAGTGACGCCCAAGTCTTTCCATGTACATTGTATGTAAGGTTAGCGACTCCTGTAGCGTCTATAAACGGTAACCTTGTTCCGCCACCACTACCGGGCTGTAAGTTATAGTCACTTGCTATCGCACTTCCGACAGGTTGAGCACCGCTGTCTATCTGATAATTGCCTGCCAACAGTGAATCTTTTTGCAATTCACCGAAATCAAAAACCAGATTAACATTGGCTGCATATGCCGGCATTGCCGGTGCGAGCATGGCAAACGCCATACTCGCAGACAATGTCGCAGCTAATTTTGCTTTTATTGTCTTTCTTTTCATTTCTTCTCCTATGTCACTTAGTTCCAAGCACCATTGGCATCTACACTGTATCCGTCAGGAGTCTTCTCTCCGGCATACATAGATCCATATGGTCTTACACTATTGTTCAGGTAGTTCCACTTGAAAGCGGCGGCATCCCACTCATATGTCTTCTCAGGTGTATTGGTGTTAAAGTAATACCACTTTCCGCCGATATTCTGCCAGCCTGTTACCATATCACCGTTTGAATTCAGATAGTACCATCTGCCGTCCTGCTTATCAAGATGCCAGCCTGTTACCAGGATACCTGTATTGTCATTCATGTAATACCACTTATTTGTCTTAGGATCCTTTACCCAGCCTCTTACCATCTGCCCAATGTCAGGGCCTTCGTTGGTATTCATATAGTACCAGTTACCGTTCTTTGAGTCATATACCCAACCTGTTGCCATGGTTGAGCGACCGTCAAAGTAATACCAACGTGATACTTTCTTTCCGGTATTGTCATCGAAGGTGATCATACCCCACATATCATTAATAGGTGTTCCTCCGTTAAGGACAAATGACCATCCACCGGTTACAGAATTTCTCTCCCAGTTTCCGTCAACTCCAAGTACAAATGCTCTTACATTACTTCCTTCGTTGATGGCTGTGTTCTGCTGTGACTTCTCACCCGGCATCAAAAGTTTACTTCCTCTACCGCTTGATGAATTACCACCGCCACTGGCACCGCCGGTTCTCTTAATTCTTGCAGCCTCTCTGTCGCTTGCACCCTTTGAGTACTTATTGATAATTGCTCTAAGTGCATCGATAGCCTGCTGAAGCTCTGCCCAGTTTGCCTGTCTGAGATATGTAGTACCGTCAGGAGCTACAAGATCTCTTGCCTGTCTGAGAGTCTCAAGTGCATGTGCAATTGCCTCGTTGATCTCGGCAACCTCACCTGCCTTAAGATACGGGTCTCCTGTAAGATCTTTAGCTATATCGATAGTATCGCCAAGATCCACTCTTGCCTTTGCTACTTCTTTTCTGTTGTCGGAGTAGTAAGCATAGATAACCATTCTCTTTGTTACAGGGCTTGTTGTGTCGTATACTGAAAGCTTATCTTCCTTCTTTGACCAGTTCTTGTAGTCATACTGTACACCGTAGATATCCTCAAACGGTGTTACAAGTGCATTTGCTACATCATTTGTGCATATGCAGTGACTGCCGCATAGTCGCTTGAATAGTAGCTGTCTTCTACGCTTTCTTTTCTTCTTACCTTGAACTTCTTATAGAAGTTTCTGCTTGTATCATTCAAGTGTAAATGATCAAGTACAGGTTTGTTGTCAATGAATGTAACCTTGAATGTCTTTGAGTAAACAAGTACATATGAATGCTGCAAGTTACCTGTGAACTTAAGAAGTCCGGCATTGTTTGCCACATCGGTTGTAATTGTTACTTCAACAGGTGTTATATTACCTGCATTGTCAGGTGTTACATCATATAACTGATAATCAAGCTGATCAACATCCTCTGCAGGAAGCTGTGCTATCACATCAACTGTTGCATTTGAAGCGGTTGCAACGATACCGTTGTTTACAAGTCTGCCGTTTACATATCTTTCAAGCTGGATATCAAGTCCGTATGCAGCTGTATGTGCATCAGGATGGTCGATACCTGAAATTGAAACAGGTTTTACAGCAGTCTTCTCATTTGTCTTTGCGTCTCTCTTGTTGAATACAACCTTATATTCTATGTTTGCACCGTTTACACTGTTAAGTGATCTGTCAAGCGGTGTTGTAAGTGTATTTGCAAGTCCCGGAATCTGGTTTGGATCAAGTCCGAACTCACCGGCGCTACCGCCTCTTATTGTCTCTGTAAGATCCGCATCGTCACCTGCTATCTTGGTAGGTTCATATACAGCCTTAAGTACAATATTTGAATTTGAAAGAGTGAATGTGTAGTCAGCCTGTGTAATGTTACCGCTAACTCCTACAGCTCTTCCTGCAAGTACCTGCCAGTATAGGAAGTTCTTGCCGTTTGCATTAACAGGGTCTGCATGAATGGTTACTGTCTCTCCTGCCTTTGCCTGATCATATGTATCGTTTCCGACACTTGTTGTTCCTACAGATACTACGCTACCGTCCTTAGTCTCTACAACGTACTTAGGTGCGTCAGCCATATCTCCAGGGTTTGCTATTATCTGATTACCGTCAGGAAGCTTAGTGAGCGGGTTCGGAATAGAGCTGTCGCCCTTCTTTCTTGCCACTACCGTATAAGTTTCATTAGGGTTTAAGTTGTTGAAAGTAACTGTTGAAGGATTATTTCCTACAGGAGTCATCCAGCCGTTGTCACTTCCCGGGTATGGAACGACATTTCCGTTCTCGTCTATAAGTGCATAGTCCGCATCAGGATCTGCCGGGTTGATAACGATCTGTGCCATACCGTCATTGTCAGGATCGTATCCGATATTGTAGTTGCTGTCTACTGTAGGTACATATACATCCTGTGGTGTAGATACCGATGTACCTGTTATAGAAGAAATAGGCTGACCTACAGTTGCTACCGTGTCAGGTGTTCCTTCCTGTACATTGTAATGAGCACCCGGGATAAGGTTTGGAACTACTGTTCTGTTACCTACCGAATCTCCCGGAACTACCGCTACTATGTTACCGTTAGGATCGCTGATAACATATACGTTACCAGGTGTTGTACCGTCTATTACTATCTCACCGCTACCGTCGTTTCCGATACGTCCTGTCGGTGTGATATTACCTGTATTTGTACCCCAAGTATTAGGGTCCTGACTGAATATTGCAGTATATGTTGCATGATTTGTCAGTGTGCTTGTCGCCTGCATAGGTGTTCCGTTAGGATCCTTCCAACCGTTGAATATGTAGTTGGCTACAGGTGTAGCTGTAGGTAGCTGTGAAGCTATCTGATTCCATGTGTAATCATATGGAACATGAAGCGTTGCCGGAGCTGAAATTGAACCGTTGCTTCCGGCTGCAAAGTTGATATCGAACCACTGACTTGGGTCCTCTACAAACTTGGCATAGATTGTAATAGGTGTTGTATCTGTATTCCAGATACTTGTTCCGACTACAGGTATTGTTGCTGCCGCATCCATATACCAGCCCTCAAACATATAATATCTGTCGGCTGATGTTGTAGGAACATAACTTTCCAATTTCAATCTGTTGAAATTATAAGCTGCCGCATTGCCTACCGGAGTACCGTCACTTACAAGTACCTGTGTAGGTGCACCTGCCGGAAGCGGATTGATACTTCCGTGATTATAATTGGTATCTGTTGTTACCGCAAACTGTACATTTCTCCACTTTGAAGCATCTCGGCTAAGATTAAAGTCACCTCTTACTCCGTTTCCTACAAGCGGCATTGTTCCGGTCATATCACCGTTTGCAGGATTTATAGTTGCCTGTCCTGCCGGATCTACAACTCCTGTTGAAGACGCATCCCAAAGATAACCGTAAAGCTTATCTCCTACTGTGCTTCCAAGTGTCGGAATACTTGCTGCTATTGCACCTCCCGGTGTAATTCCTTCAACTGAACTTGCCAGGAATTTTGATGTCACTCTGTCATAATATCTTCTTGTCAGGTTTGAACCGCCGTCAGCATTATACTTATAAACAATTGTTACATCCTGATTCGGCATGAATCCGACAAAGCTTCCGCTTGTCGTATCGTTTGTTACCAGATACGGCTGTGAGCCTGTATCAGGATTTGTATAATTAAGTCCTAATACATAATTTGTAGGATCATCGTTCCATCCTGCAGTAACACTGTAAGTACTATATGAATATCCTACTATAGATGTATCAGGCATTGCATTTATACCTTGCTCAGCTCTCTTTGTAGATGTTACAGGAGGTACCAGATCATTTCCCGCCGCATCCTGGTGCTTTACAGTATATGTAAATGTCTGGCTAGGATCAACAGCGTAACGATATGTCAATGTGATACCTGATGCCGGCATACTGTCAACATGATACTGACCGTCAACATCAGTAGGTCTTGCAGGGTTCGGCGCTACCGTACCTGCACTTGAAGGAACTGCCGCTCCTGAATGATACCTATATCCAGGAATTGTTGAGTGGAACTTATCTACAGATGTAGTCATTTGATGTCCTGCATCTGTCTCCTGTCCGAATCTGAGTGTCAATGCGGCATTGGTATTTATGCACTGTTGTAATAGGGAATAATGTAGGTCCCGGAAGCCACGTAGCATATAGGTGAACAACGCCTGCTGCTGTTGCGGCAGGAAGTGCGGTTATCGCACCTGTATCCACATCTGTACTTGCAGGATTCTCACTTGTTGGAGTATACGCATTATCACCGTCACCGTCTGTATAAGTATGCCATCTGTCAAATACCCAGAAGTTCTTTGTAGGTGTCGGTAATGTTGTAAATATTGAAGGTGCTCCTGTTACTCCCTCTGTTCTGTCAGGTACATTTGAGCCACCCCTTGAATCAAACTTATAGACTATCAGGTTACTCTTGTACTTGATTACAATATCTACATTCTGTCCCGGGAGTCTTACCTGTTATATTACCTGTTGTGGCATTTACTACAAATGGTGCCACAGATCCGCTTACGGTATCAAATGCATGACCTGCATAAGTCGGAAGCGGTATTGATACATCTGAACCGGGTGAAGCTGTAAATGTTATCATTGCCGGATTTGCGGTCTGAACTCCCGGTATAGTCTCAGTTCCTCTTGTCAGATCTGACATAAGAACTGCATCACCGTCTTCATTCTCAAATGAAACTGTATAGGTAAACTGCTGTGAACTCAGATAAGGAAGCTTGGCATTTTGGTTTGTACCGACAACCAATCCCTTTGCATCTCCTGCAGGTACCGTATCTGACGTATTACCGTTATTTGATGTCTGACCTGTCACATCCGCAGTAAAGTTACCTGATGAAAACGGAACCGGTGCCGCAGGATTTGCTCTGTCTGCATAGTCTGCTATCAAAGTTGCCTGACTGTCACTCTGCGGCAATCTGGCTGACGCCACACTTACACCTATACTACCGTCCAAAGTCTTACCCGACTCTACCCAAACGGTACTGTTATTAAGGTTTACATTAGCATTCTTTGCATTAGCGGCAATATTTATATCTTCACCGTTAAACGCCTGATTTCCTGTTATATTTATATTACTTGCGACCACAAGCGGATGATCATTTGTAGCACCTGCATCAATAATAACCGCCGAACCGTTATCTGTTGATATATTTCCGCTGACAGATGCCGAACCGCCTATAGGGTCTGCGATAACCTGTCCGTTACCGCTGATTGATATGGCACTTGCCACATTATCTCCACTTACCTTAGCATTTGTAATGTCTGTTCTTTGCTTAATCTTAAGCTTACCGTTCGAAACACTGATAAGTGGTGCTGTAGCTGTGACACCGGTAGCACCTGAACCGTCACCGTCCACCTTTACATTGTATAAGTTAAGTGTAGATTCTGAATCGGTCACTTTAAAAAGCGAATCATTTGTAAACGAACTTGCTCTCTTTATAGTTCTTGTAGCAGTGCTCTCAGGATTGCTTGAAAGTCTATTATACCCACTAGTCGGATTTGTACTGGCAGTATAGTTCTCATCATATGGACTTGACTCAATCTGAAGGTTCAGACCTGCAGGTATTGTGATAGGTGAATCTACTGTTACATCCTTTGTAAGATATATATACCCCTTCTTTAAGCCTCTACTTTGCATTGTTGTAACCGCATCATTGATGTTCTTAAAAGGCTTGCCTGGAAACCTGTACTAGGACCTGTATAGCTTGGGTCTACATAGTAAACAGCAGCCCTTGTACTTATCATAGCGGTACCTGACTTCATCTGATGTGGCGCCAATTTAAATCTGAATGAAAAAGCACCCGCACTATCACCTGGATAAATATAAGTTTCAGGGTCTTTATTCTTTGAGAAAGCCCAAAGTGAATGAGAAACACCGACAGTAGATGACCATCGTCCTCCCCAAACTCTCGCTTCATCCGCACCACTTACTTTTACTTCAAATGTAGAATTACCATATGTTAATGAACTGAAGTCCTGCATATACAGATGATGGTTCTCACTGCTTATTGTTATAGGCACTTGGTCTGTATCATACATCTGAGTGTCGGTTTCATTACCTATCCAAAAGTCCTGATTATTGCTTGAATCATTATATACCGTATATTTAAGCATCAGGTTCTCATTATCATCAGTAGGTCTAAGCTCCGTTCTTACTTCAATATTTCCACCACCTGGTGCCGAAACAGAAGTTACACCACCGTTTCCACGACTTGGCATAAAACTTTCATATGTTGCAGTAGGACCTGTCGCTGATGTAGGTGCACCCGACGAGTCAAAGTTTGCAAGCGGGTCTACTGTGGTTGACGGTACCGGACTGTCAAACATAGACCCGCCAAATCCATAATAGGTATACCACCAGTTAGTACCAAAAGCAGATTTAACTGTAGGCACCCAACTTGGGTCATAATTTCCGGAAGTATAACTATCATAATATCCTTTTGTTTTTTTCTTCGCCGCAGCATCACTTGTTATCGCACCGATATTAAATGTAAGCGGATCGCCACTTGCACTACCTGCCAGATAGTTTGTACTGTTGCTGCTCACTCCAAATGCATACGCGGTGCTTTCAGAATTACCAAATGTATACATTTTACCGTTAGTACCCTTAATAGCTGTAATTTTACACTGCTATAATCACCATCCGGTCTGTCAGGTGTCTCGGGCGTAACAGCAGGACTTGTATCCGGCAGCAAGTCTGTATTTTCAGGTAGCATAGCCGCCTTAGCTTCCATACCTCCAAGATATGGTGCCGTAGTGAATATCATGGCGGCAGAAAGTACGCCGGCAGTAATCTGCTTCGTCAATCTCCCAATATTCTTTTTTTTCTTCATATCTCTCCTCTAACTATCTGTCAAAGAGTACGAAATCACTGTCAAGATTGTTTGCTCCGTCATTGGCAAATGTGATTTCCTCTCCCCATCTCTCGTTCTTGTCGGCAGTAGAGTCGTAGTGATAGAACTTTCCGTTTTTCTTTCTCGGTCTGTCCCCGTCAGCTACTCTTGCTACAAACTTTGAGTTCTCAACCACTATCCAGTTGCCCTCTCCGTCTCTAAGTATCTTGGTTCCCTTTACCGCCTTTCCGTTATTGTCTACGACTACATATTCTCCGTGACCCGTTCTGATATCTCGTAGTATACCGTACTTAAGATCTCCGTCGGCATCAAGTCTAAGACCATTGTAATAGAACTTGCCGTCATTCTTTGCAAGTGTACACTTCTCTCCGATAGCCTTTCCGTTATTCTTGAATCCGAATACAGCATTTGTATCTCTCAAAGATACCGTTACTTCTCCTGTAATCATAGATCCGTCATTTAACTCGTCTGTTCCGAAGAGGTACAAATCTCCTCTATCTATAGACGCTATAGGTGAGTTGGCTGCGTCTGTAAGGGAAATCTTCCTTATTCCACTCATCTACATCGAATCTCAGTCCGAATGTTCCGTCTTCAAGCATTGTAACAAATCCTGTCTGCATACGGCCTATCTCGTCAAAAGCGTATCTTCTTCCAAGCACTGTAGCTATCTTGTCTTTTATTACATTGCCGTCCTTTGTGGTTCTGAACCAACTATGCTCTTGCGTATCATAGTCGTCCTGACTCATCTCCTCATTCGGTACTGTAAATGTCCAATATCCGTCTTTTAGTTCACCGTCTGTATCAAGTGAACCGTACTTAACTTTTGCGTTGCTTGATGTAGCCTTTACATTGGCACTTCTGAGTGAGAGCTGCGGTATCATCACTCCGTTCTCATCGAACAGATATGCCTTTCCGTTTATCTCTCTCTGTCTTGATCTGTCTGTGTCTTTTGCCGAGTACTTTCTACCGTTGTTTCCGAAATAGAGCCACATCTCATCGTACTCACTGTAATTTCTCTGTGCGAGCTCCGAATAACCCGGATTCTCTCCTACCTGTGAGTAGAGTAACCACTGGTCCTGATACATTGCTCCGTCATCACCGAAGTAATATACTGCGACCTTGAACGGATTCTCATCCTCTATCGCATTTCCTTCAGCATCGAAAAAGCCTGTCTGCATCACACCTTCTTCATTGAAAAGATACTTCTTTCCGTTTATCTCTTTGGTGTATACTCTACCTTCTTTACCCTTATACGCCTTACCGTCCGCACCGAAGTAGAACCAACCTTCGTTGTCATCTTCGTCCTTGGTCTGTACCCAGCGATTGGTCGCCATGGCACCGTCAGCATTAAGGTAATATGAATTGTTGTCACCTATGGTAATGATTGAATCCTTTACCATGTTGCCGTCATCACCCAGATAGTACCATGACTCACCCGACTTACGCCAAGCATCAGTCACTGCGTTGTTGGAACCGTCCAGGTATCTCCACTCTCCGCTTGAGTTATCCCAGCCCTCTGCATGAGCAGTGCTTGGAAATGCCCAAAGGAACAGAGCGGAAATTGCCAGTAAGCCTGCCTGACTTACTATGCTCCTTTTTTTCATCAAACTACCTCCTTGATATTTTTACCTGCCGGAATATAAGGTTCTATATCATGTTTTTACATGCATACTCCCATACCACTGTTTAATGTATTACATCAAAGCAGTTTAATTATATCCGGACAGAAATTTATATATATATTTCTTCGACCACGTAAAACAACTCACAAGGATACTTTGCCCAATATATCTTTGCAAGTCTTTTATCGGTTTAAAGAAATCTATATCATAGTTATGTGTTGCAAAAATCGCTATATGTGAATGTATTTTCAGTGGCTTATATGGTTGTCAAACGATTTTTGCAATTATTTTGGAATCTCTGTCGATTCCAAGTCGGTTGTTTGGATTCAGTCAGAATGCATGGGCATCTGACATGTCGATTTTCATAAATCTTTCCCTTCATCATATATTCACTCTACCTTTTCTATATTTACATATTATTATGTCTACATTATTGTATGTATATAATATTATTGAATACTTACTTTGTCAAATGCTTTGGCAAACAATATATAAAGTCATTTTATAATTTTTCTACAAGAGTTTATTCTCATTTATTTAACATTATCATTATATTGTGTAATTTATCTTATATTTATACTCTATTTTTATTCCTAATGCCGTAATAAAATCACTTGTGCATCATTTAACTTTTCACTTATATAATTCTTACTTTTTTATGACAAAAAGACGGATAAAAATCCAAGCCTTTAATTATCTCTCAGTATTCTATCCGTTTCTTAAATATCTTATTATGTATAAATTTACATCACTTTTTTGCTGTTGTACTTTCAGCCGCTACACTTCCCGGTGTTACAGCCTCTTCAGATGCTTTTGTCTGCGCTCCGGCATTGTCAAGTGCCACTCTATCATCCGAGAACATAACAACCGCACTGTCTTTTGATACATTTTTATCTTTATCTGAAGATACTAAGAAGTGATATCCTCCGGCCTCAAACAGTACAGTACTTTCACCCTTATCACCAACTGTAAGAAATTCATTGTTGGATTCAAGTCCCTTTTCTTCTGTTGCTCCCAACTGACTCATTACATCACTGAGACTTACCTTATCTTCCTTTAAGCTGAGGATATCTCCGGCCTTACCGCTTACAGCCTGTAATAGATATCCGCTGTCACCGTCATCAAAGTAGTAGAGTTCTCTTTCAGGACTGTTATACTTTACCACTCTCTCTTTAGCATCTTCTTTGATATCATCCGATGCAGGATCTCCATATATCTTGCCTATATCATCATATGACACATCTATATTGTTGGCAAGCTCATAGTTTATATCTACTTTTTTAACTTCAGCAGTAGTACTCTCAGCCGCACTGCTCTCTCCCGCCTTACTTGTACTCTCCGCTACCGCCTGGCTTGATTCCTTGGTATCTTTCTTTGAACCACATCCGCTAAAGAGCAATGCGCTTCCCATTGTTAATCCTAAAACTGTTATTAAAAATCTTTTTTTCATAGTTTTACCTCCTAAGTCAAACGGCAAGACCGCCTGAATTATTTCGTTATCTGACACTATATCACCACATCCTACTAAAAACAAGCCTTATATATGAAAGTATTTTTAAGAAACATAGTATTTTTTTATAAATACTGCTATACTTACTATGTTGTCGTCTCCCAATCTGACAACAGATTGGAGGTGAAAATAATGAGTATAGCAGTTTCGTTTATCGTATCTCTATCTGCAAGTATAGTTGCTTACTACATATGCAAGTGGATAGACAAAAAGTAATAAGACGACAATAAAAAAGAAAGCTTGGAGAGTCTCCCCTCTCCAAGCTTTCGCATTGTGATTATAATGAGCTGTTTCGTTCATCTCATGTATGATGATAAACTTTAATCAGCAAAAAGTCAACCCCGACTATGATATTACAAGCTTTGCGGCGCCGTATATTCCGGCATCGTTTCCAAGCTTGGCTATTACTATATCCGCCTTGCTCTTTGTAATAGGTGTGTAGTATATGAATTTTTCTCTTATCTTGTCTATAAGGAAATCTCCGGCTTTTGAAACACCTCCGCCTATTACAAATATCTCAGGGTCTACCGTCATTGCTATATGTGCCAGAGCTATTCCGAGGTATTTTGCCACTATATCGACCACTTCTACAGCCAGCTTGTCTCCGGCTTTTGCGGCATCAAGTACATCTTTGGCTGTGAGGTCTTCTATCAGTGCAAGTCTTGAAGTGTCTTTTTTCTTTGCAAGAAGTTTCTTTGCCTCTCTGACTATTCCTGTGGCGCTGGATATCTGCTCAAGACAGCCCTTACCGCCGCAGTTACACTTTTCGGTCTCCGACTCTCTCACATGCATATGTCCTATCTCACCGCCAAGTCCGTGTTTTCCCGGTACTATCTTGCCGTCTATTATGATGCCTCCGCCTACACCTGTGCCGAGTGTTACCATCACAACATCTTTGATATGTTTGGCACCGCCCATCCATGCTTCACCAAGTGCCGCCACATTGGCGTCATTGCCGAGCGCTACAGGCATGCCGTCCAAAAGGTCTGAAAGGATTCTTGCAGGGAATACTTCTTTCCAGCCTATATTTACAACTACTTCTATGTAGCCGTTGGGCATTACAGGTCCAGGAACTCCCATTCCCACTCCTACACAGTCTGTAAGTGAAAGTCCGCCTTCTTTGAGGTTTTCTTTTATTGACTTGCCTATCTTTTCAATAAGAGCCTTTGTATCGTTTTTCGGCTCCGTAGGTATCTCCCACTTTTTCAGCAATGTTCCGCTCAGTGTGAATATACCCAGCTTTACACTTGTTCCACCAATGTCAACTCCTACACATACCTGCTCCATAATTTCTCCTTTGCCGTGTTTATTTGAGTACTATACCTCTAAAGTCGTTATCCCCAAGCACTGTAAACCCTGATAAAAATCCGCTCTTTACAATCTTATGGATATTTACATCCAGGCTTCCGCTGTATTTTATTACGCCTGATGTATTCATTATAATAGCATTATCGTTTTTTGTCATATATATATATCCTTTTTGCATATCGAGTTTATTAAAATCTCCCGCAAACTCTTTTTTAAGCAATACGCCTCCTGTCTTTGAATATATATATAATGTATGATTGAACTTTTCCGAGGTGTTTTTATATACCACACAGAGTCTGTCTCCCTCAAATGCTACCGCTTCTATATCATTCTCCGCCTTTATCGTCTTTGCAAGCTTTGGTGACGCTATATTCTTTGATGAGAAAAAATACAATCCGTCCGAAGCGATTGCCACCGAGTTTATTTTATCCAGATACTTTACCCTTGCAACCATTGAAGAGACGAATTCTTCGTCAAAACCGCCCACCACTCTGTTGGGCATATTTTTGCCTATCTCCGAAAAGTCATAGAATACCACTCTTCCCATCATGGAGCTTCCCTTCAAATACTGGAATGCGGCAAGAAGTGCGGTTCCGTCAGGAGATATCGCAATATCTGTAGGGAAACCGTCTCCTGAGAGTTTTGATTTTACAATTATATCAAGTTTTTTGCCTTCATTATCAAAAAACACTATATCTGTAGACCTCGATTCTTCCACAAGCGCCGTTACCACTCCGCTTTTTGAGACTATCGCCTTTATTATAGGAAGTTCCGTGTCTATACTTGCCGCTTTTCCTTCCTTAGTGTAGCTCACTATCTGCTTACTTCCGACATCAAAGACTATTGCATACTTGCCGTTGGTATCGGTCTTCGGGTTGCTCATCTCATAGCTGTCCACCCAAACATTCTTGCCGTTTTTTTTCAGATACACCGCTCCGTCTTTTGAATATTTCAAAAAACCGTTTCCAAGACTTATATAGTCTACAAGGCTTCCTTCACTTAATTCATGCATCCACTTCAGTTTGAACTTTGTATGGGTTTTAAATCTGTTTTGAAAGATAAGCCCTAATATTATGACTCCTACCAAAACAAGGAGGAGTATGACAACTCTCCTCCCTTGTGTAAAAATATCTGCATTTTGCTTTCTTCTGGACCTTGGAGTATCTTCTTCAAGTGTAGAAGTGTCTATGATTCTGTTTTTTATTTCCCGCTTTTTCAGTTCTTTATCTTCTATCATCACTTACCCGTTTTGTCTTCTTTCATACAGATCTATAGCTTCACTGATGTTGTTTGCATCCCCGTCTGTTATCAACTTTTGCAGCGCATCTATTTTCTCCGTATTTAAGAAGCCTCTTCCAAGATATGATTCATATTTATCCGATATTGTCAAGTTTATCTGCGACCTTCTGTCCGCTATACTGCTCAAGCTTTTCTTTGTCATCTCAAGCTCACCCAAGAGACTTTCAAGTTTTTCTCTTGAGCTTTCCCTTATCTCATCCGCAATAATCTTTTTTGTATTGTTTTCAAAGTCGCTTACAGCCGCATTTCTCTTTGCATTCAGATCTGAAAGCTTATCGCTTACAGCCAGTATCTCTTCGTCAAAAGATGAAAGATCATATCTGTCATCCGCCGAATCATTGTTTATATCCTTTGTGATAAGAACAATTCTTTTCATATCATGGTCTATATTGTCTCTCATCGCTCTTATCTTCATAAGGCTGTCTCTATGTCTCGCTTTGGTAAGGTTGCCTATGATGATATAGAGTCCGCCTGTAATAAGCACTATAACAAAGTATATAAACGGAAGGTATATCGGCTTATGCTCAGGTATCAGCTTGTATATAAGTACAGGCAATCCCAAAAAGAGTACCACTACAGTTATAAGTATCTTTATATAATCAAAGAACTTATGCGGAAAATATAATGTAAAATAGCTCCTTGTATTGCAGAATGCCGGAATGCCTACATTTTTCATTTCCTGCTTTATATCAGACTTTATCGCTGCTATATGTTCTCGCAAATCCTTTGTCTCGTCGTAGATTCTTTCATTTATCTTTTTGTTCTTCGCCTTTTCTTTTTTTGCTTCTGCTACTCTTTTTTGCTCTTCGGCTTTTTTTATCTCACTGTCATATGTAGAAGTTATTTCTTTAAGTCTCTTTGCGGTGGTGTCGGCTATCTTATCCTCGGTAGCCTTTTTTTCCGAATCTATAGCCTTTGATATTCTTTCACTTTCAAGGCTCAGTCTTTGTTCTTCCGTACTGAGTGTATCAAGCTCAAGCAAAGCATTTTTTGCACCCTCAAAGAAGCTTTCATAGTCTAATATAGGTTCCGCCATATATACTCTCCATTATATATTATTCTTTTGGGGCAAAATAATAGACCCCTATTCTTCGATTATCTGTATTTCAAGATAGTCAAAGTCTATCTGTTCTATAAAGTTGTCGGCATTAAACCTGACTTTACCTCTGTATGCAAAATCATCTATGTTCGGCAAAAGCCATATCGGCTCCGCTACATCAAACTTATGACATATCTCCCTAATCGTATCAAATACCATGGTCTTTCTGTCTTTGCTGTAGTCACCGTCCTGTGCAACATGATCTTTTATCATACGATTGTCTTTAAATATTCTACCCCAAAGTCTGAACATCTTTAACCGAGCCTCTTTAAAAGTTCTTCTCTTTGGCTTTCATAACCCGGCTTTCCGAGAAGTGCGAACATATTTGCCTTATAGCTTTCAACTCCCGGCTGGTTGAACGGATTTACTCCGAGTATGTATCCGCTGACTCCGCAGGTAAACTCATAGAAGTAGAATAAACTTCCAAGTGAGAATGCACTCATATCAGGGATATTTATCTTAAGATTCGGCACATCACCGTCAGTATGTGCAAGTATTGTTCCGTTCATTGCGGACTTGTTGACAAAGTCCACGCTCTTGCCTGCAAGGTAGTTCATTCCGTCGGTATCGGTCTCTTCTTCTTTCAGAAGTATTTCCGCAGGAGACTTCTCTATATCAAGTACGGTTTCAAACATTATTCTGGCACCGTCCTGAATATACTGTCCCATTGAGTGAAGGTCTGTTGTAAGGTCTACAGCAGCAGGGAAGATACCTCTGTTATCTTTGCCCTCACTCTCACCGAAGAGCTGCTTTACCCACTCGGATACATAGTGAAGACTCGGCTCGTAGTTGGCTGTTACTTCTATATTCTTTCCTTTTCTTAAGAAGATATTTCTTGCTGCGGCATATAAAAGTGAAGGGTTCTCTTCAAAGTCCTTTTTCAGCACTTCTTCTCTTGTCGCTGCGGCACCTGCCATAAGTTCGTCTATATCTATTCCGGCTACGGCTATCGGAAGCAATCCTACCGCTGTGAGTACGGAGAATCTTCCTCCTATATCATCAGGTACGACAAAGCTTTCATAGCCTTCTTCATTTGCAAGTGACTTCAGTGCTCCTCTGGCCTTATCTGTTGTCGCGTATATTCTTTTGTTTGCTTCTTTTCTGCCGTACTTTTCTATAAGCATCTCTTTGAATACTCTGAAGCTGATAGCCGGCTCTGTTGTGGTTCCTGATTTTGAAATGATATTGATTGAGAAATCTTTATCTTTTAACAGATCCTTTATATCTGCAATATATTTTGATGAAATTGAGTTTCCGCAGAATATTATCTGTGGTGTGTTTCTTTGTGACTTGTCAAGGCAGTTATAAAAACTGTGGCTTAAAAACTCGATTGCCGCTCTTGCTCCGAGATATGAACCGCCGATTCCCACAACCAAGAGTACATCCGAGTCTTCTTTTATTTTCTTTGCTGTCGCCTTTATTCTTGCAAACTCTTCTTTGTCATAGCATACCGGCAAATCTATCCATCCTAAAAAGTCGTTGCCTGCTCCTGTCTTTGACAACAGTGTATCTCTTGCATTTAATGTTATAGTTTTAAAATTTTGTAACTCATCAGCCCCTAAAAATTTTCCTGCTTTTGAATAATCAAAACTTACTGTCTTACTCATCTTTCTCGCCTTTCAAACTTAAATAAATGATACTCTTTGAGACAAAACAATCCTCAAAGTTATCTGTATTTTATACCAACTGAATATTATTATCAATAGGTAGTCAGCCGTCTATAGTCTCTATCAACTTCTTTGTCAGCTTCACACTATGTTCTATCGCCTTTTTCTCAAACTCGGAGTAGTCCATACTTGCGCTGTCGTCAGCCTTGTCTGATATTGACCTTATTATAAGCGCCTTTATATTATTGAGGTATGCGACCTGTGCTATGGCGGCGCCTTCCATCTCAGTACAGTAGCCTCCGAAAGTTTCTTTCAAGTCATCCTTAACGGCCTTATCAGACACAAATACATCACCGCTTAAAACTCTGCCCTCAAACACTGAAATATCCTTTAAATCCTCTTCACAAATCTTCTTTGCCAGACTTCTTAGTCTATCATCTGTAGGGAATGCAAACACATCCATTCTTGGAACCTGGCCTCTTTTGTAGCCGAAGCCTTCCACATTCATATCATGTATTACGGTATCTGTAGACAGTACAACATCTCCTATATTGATTTCGTTTTTCAGTGAACCTGCAATACCTGTATTGATAACCGAATCAACTTTGAATCTGTCTATCAGTATCTGTGTGCAGGCTGCGGCATTTACCTTTCCTATACCTGAACGTACCACAGTTACCTGCTTTTTTGCAATTTCGCCTTTGACAAATTCCATTCCGGCTATTGTCTGTATTTCTTTATTGTCCATAATCTCTTTCAGTTTTGATATTTCCTCTTCCATCGCTCCGATTATACCAATCATTGTACTTCCTCACTTGAATATTTATATTTGTTAAATTATACTTATATAATACTTTTATTACAATATGAGAATGGAAACTGTATGAAAAAAATAATATTAACAGGTGGAGGTACAGCAGGACATATCACACCGAATATTGCACTCTTGCCTGCACTGAAAGAAGCCGGATATGATATAAAGTACATAGGCAGCAAAAACGGTATGGAAGAAGGTCTTATAAAGGCACAGAATATTCCGTATGAGGGCATATCCTCAGGTAAGCTTCGAAGATACTTTGACTTGAAGAACTTTACAGACCCTTTCAAAGTACTCAAAGGTCTCTTTGAAGCCAAAAGTATAATAAAAAAATACTCACCCGATATCGTCTTTTCAAAGGGCGGTTTTGTAAGTGTGCCTGTAGTAATAGCCGCCACACTCTCAAAAGTTCCCGTCATTATACATGAGTCCGATATCACTCCGGGGCTTGCAAATAAGATAGCGACCAAGTTTGCAACCAAAATTTGCACAAATTTCCCTGAAACCTTACAGTACCTCCCGAAGAACAAGGCGGTGCTTACAGGCTCACCTATCAGAAAAGAACTCCTTTGCGGTGACAAAGAGGTCGCAAAAAAGCTTACCGGCTTTAGTGATGATAAGCCTACTTTACTTATAATAGGAGGGAGTCTCGGCTCGGTCATTGTAAATAACGCCGTAAGGAAGTCTCTTGACGATATTTTAAAGGAATTTAATGTAATACATATCTGCGGTAAGGGAAACGAAGACGAAAGCCTTATAGGAAAACCGGGCTACCTTCAATATGAATATGTCGATAAAGAATTAAAGGACTTCTTTGCACTCTCCGATGTGGTGGTGTCAAGAGCCGGTGCCAACACTATTTGTGAGCTTTTGGCTCTCAGAAAGCCGAATCTTTTGATACCGCTCTCAGGTGCCGCCTCCAGAGGTGACCAGATATTAAACGCCGAATCTTTTAAAAATGCCGGCTATTCAGAGGTTATAGAGGAAGAAGATCTTAGCAATATTTCTTTATCCGCCGAGATTCAAAAACTGTATAAAAACAGGCAAAAGTATATAGATGCCATGTCAAAGTCCGATGCCAACAACGGTGTCTCAAATATAATAAAACTGATTAAACAGTACAGCTAGATTTTTATGCAAGACTTACAACTTTATTAGTTTATATTCTACATCAACAAAATCTTAAACTCTTTGAAAGTTTTTTTCAATTTTTCAAAGAGTTTTTTTGTATATTGAATACACTTCACCCAATATTTCCATTATTTTTTTCTGATTATATTGTTTCTATATTTAGCCTTCTACATTATGCACAAAAATACAGTCTATAATAGTACACTACTACCATAGACAAATATTTTTACTATATTGTATAATCCTTAAAAATAAAGACAATCCAAGACAATTTAACTAAGCTATTTTTCGAACTTTATTAACATGGCTTTTATAGGATTGTGACAATAAGGAGGACTTTTTCGTGAAAAAAAGAATTTTAAGTGCACTTATGGTTGGTGCAATGTGTACAGGACTGCTGTCCGGCTGCGGCGGCGGTAAGGCTGCTTCCACCGGAGATTCATCTGCTGCAGACAATGCTGCAACAGCTACAGATGACAACACTCTGACAGTTTGGTGTTGGGACCCGGCTTTCAATATCAATGCTATGAAGGAAGCTGAAAAGGTTTATCAGGCCGATCATCCCGACTTTAAGTTGAATATAGTTGAGACACCTTGGGCCGATGTTCAGACCAAGCTCAACACTGCAGGTGCTGCAGGAGACCTCTCCACATTACCTGATATTTTCCTTATGCAGGATAACGCATTTGCAAAGAATCAGATATCATTCCCTGACGCTTTTACAAACCTTACCGATACCAAGGCATTTGATTTCACACAGTTTGCACCGGGTAAGTTGGCTTACTCCACAATAAACAATGTAAACTACGGTGTTCCTTTTGATAACGGTACCGTTATAGCGGCTTACAGAACCGATATTCTTGAGCAGGCAGGCTACAAGGTTGACGACCTTACAGATATCGACTGGGATAAATATATCGAGATCGGTAAAGATGTACTTGCAAAGACAGGAAAGCCTTTACTTTCATGTCAGGCAAATGAAGCTGATATTATAATGATTATGCTTCAGTCTACAGGCGCTTCACTCTTTGACGCAGACGGCAACCCGAATATCGTAGGAAATGAGACTTTAAAGAAAGCTCTTGAAACATATAAGGAACTTAAAGAGTCGGGCGTTATGGTACTTGTAAACGACTGGGATCAGTACATCACAACTATGAATGCCGAGACTGTAGCCGGAACCATCAACGGTTGCTGGATTATGGGATCTATAAGAGCCGCAAAGGATCAGTCAGGTAAGTGGGCTGTTACAAATCTTCCTAAGCTTGCAGGTATCGGTGAGCAGACCAACTACTCAAACAACGGCGGTTCAAGCTGGGCTGTAAGCGGATCTTCAAAGAAGAAAGATTTGGCTGTTGATTTCCTTGCAAAGACATTTGCAGGAAGCACAAAGCTTTATGACAGCATCCTTCCAAGCGGTGCACTTGCTACATGGTTACCGGCAGGTAACACTGAAGCTTATTCCGAGAAGGTAGAGTTCTTCGGCGGACAGGAAGTTTATAAGCTTCTTACAGACTTCGCTTCAAAGACTCCTAAGAACAATACAGGTGTTTACTACTATGAAGCAAGAGATGCCGTAGCCGTAGCTGCTACAAATATCATTGCAGGTGCCGATGTGGACAGCGAGCTTAAAACTGTTCAGGACACTGTAAACTTCGCAATGGGTAAATAATATTTTAAACTTCAGGGGGTAGGTTTGGCTATGGTCAAGTCTGCCCCCTTGTTTATAGAAGGAGAAAAAATGGGAAACAAGAAAAAATTTTCACTCTCACAAAAGCAAAATATCTCAGGCTGGATATTTTTGACTCCTGCAACGCTTCTTATAGCGATTATGAGCTTCTATCCTATGATAAGAGCCATAATACTGTCTATGCAAACAGGTGTGGGTGCAAAAATATCCTTTGCGGGACTTAATAACTATAAAAGAATGTTTTCAGATGCGGTCTTTATGCAGTCTTTGAAAAACACCTTTATATACCTGATAGTACAGGTACCTATAATGCTTTTATTTGCACTGCTTTTGGCATCACTGCTTAATGACAAGCATCTTAGATTCAAGGGGCTTTTTAGAACCTGCATATTCTTACCATGTGCCACTTCACTTGTATCATATGCCATTATCTTCAGATCCTTATTTGCGGTAGACGGCTATGTCAACAACGTGCTTATACACCTTGGAATACTGCACACCGGATACAACTTTTTGTCAAATCCTTTTACCGCAAGAATTGTAATTATTATCGCACTTCTTTGGAGATGGACAGGTTACAACATGGTATTTTATCTTGCAGGACTTCAAAATATCGAATATTCAATATATGAGGCTGCAAAGATTGACGGTGCCACATATTTCCAGATACTTAGAAAGATTACCATTCCGCTTTTAAAGCCGATGATTTTACTTACGGCGATAATGTCCACCAACGGTACACTGCAGCTGTTTGACGAGTCTGTAAACCTTACAGGAGGCGGACCTGCCAACTCAACCATTACAATGTCACATTATATATATAATTCTTCATTCAAGTATGTGCCGAACTTCGGTTACTCTGCCGCCATGTCATTCCTTATTTTGATTTTGGTAGCAGTACTTGCCGCAATCCAGATGAAAGTAGGTGATAAGCGTGATTAAACTGAAAACTGCAATAAAATATATATTTTTAATATTTGTATCACTGATATCCGTTTTTCCGCTGTACTGGATGGCTGTCAGTGCCACTCACACCAGTATCGAGGTAATAAGAGGTGCGCTCTTACCGGGCAACTATCTTTTTAAGAACTTTGCAAATCTGCTTGCGGCAGGTGATGTTTCAGGTGCTATGGCAAACTCATTTAAGTACTCCATAGTAATGACCGTACTTGCACTTTTTATATGTTCGCTTGCAGGCTACGGCTTTGAAATCTACCATGACAAGGCAAAGGATGCCATTATGTCTGTGCTGTTACTTGCAATGATGGTGCCTTTTGTAGCTATTATGATTCCGCTGTTTCAGACTTTTTCAAAGTGGGGACTGCTTAATACTACTCTCGGTTTTTTGCTTCCTACCATATCAACTCCGTTTTTGATAATGCTCTTCAGACAAAGTGCCAGATCTTTCCCACATGATATACTGGAAGCTGCCAGACTTGACGGACTGAATGAATTTCATATCTTCCTTAGAATTTTCGTTCCTACCATGAAGTCCACCTACGCTTCAGCCGCTATCATCACTTTTATGGGTGCATGGAACTCATATCTTTGGCCGAAGGTAATAATGACCGAGAAGACTTCCATCACCATGCCTATGCTGGTTGCCAATCTGAAAGAAGGCTATGTGACAGACTACGGCGTTTTGATGCTTGCAGTATTGCTTTGCAGTATACCTACCGTTATCATATTCTTCCTGCTTCAAAAGCAGTTTGCTGAAGGAATTACAGGTGCGGTAAAATAATATATTATATGCTTTTTAAAGGTGTGAAATTGTGTTAAGATTTCATACCTTTTATTGATAAAATTTAAATTTAAGAGAGGTAAAAATGAATAAAGATATCTTAAATAATATTTCAAACCCTTCTGTTTTTGAGGAAAACAGGCTTCCCGCCCACTCTGACCATCGTGTATATGCAAACAAGTCGGAGTTACTAAGGGGAAGTTCTTCACTTTGCTGTTCTTTAAACGGAGTGTGGAAATTTGACTACTCGACAAATCTTAACTGCACTCCTGACGGCTTTGAAGCTTTGGATTATGACTGTAAGAACTGGGATGATATAAGGGTTCCGGCACATATACAGATGGAAGGATATGACAGACCGCACTACGCCAATGTGGCATACCCTTGGGACGGCAGACAAGCTCTAAAATCCGGTGAGGCTCCGACAGATTTTAACCCTGTAGGCAACTATGTAAAGTATTTCACATTGCCGAAGAACTTTTTAAAGGACTCTCTTATACTCAGGTTTGAGGGCGTGGAGAGTGCGGCTGCCATATGGTTAAACGGTCATTATATAGGTTACTGTGAGGACAGCTTCACCCCTTCAGAGTTTGATTTGACAAAATATGTAGTTGAAGGAGAAAACAAGCTTGCAATACAGGTAACCAAGTGGTGCGCCGGCAGCTGGCTTGAAGATCAGGATTTTTTCAGATTTTCAGGTATCTTCAGAGATATTTATCTCTACACCAAGCCTAAATGCCACCTTGAGGATATTGAAATCAAGCAGGTCTTTGAAAAGGGAAGCTTTGACAATGTAAAGCTTAACCTTTCCATAGACTTAAATAATAATGCAACTGTAGCGCTTAAATTATTTGACGCTATGGACTTAACACTGAAATCAAATGAGTTTAAAGTATTTGATGAAATGCCTGTAGTATATGAATCCTTAACCAATTTGCATTCAGGCAAAAACAAACTTTCATTTGATGTTGCCGCTCCTAAGCTTTGGAGTGCCGAGATACCAAACCTCTATACTCTCTACATTGAAATTTTTAACGGAGAGACTTTACTTGAGGTCTCCACAGTAAAGATAGGCATCAGACTTTTTGAAAAGAACTCCGACAATGTAATGACATTAAACGGTAAAAGAATTGTCTTTGCAGGTGTGGACAGACATGATTTCAGCTCAAAGTTCGGCCGTGCAATCACCTTTGATGAGATTAAAAAAGATATTGTGACTATGAAGGAAAACAATATCAATGCTATAAGAACAAGCCACTACCCTAACTCATCCGCGCTCTATGAGCTGTGCGATATCTACGGTATATATTTGATTGACGAATGCAATCTTGAGACTCACGGCAGCTGGGACGGTCTTCTAAGCGGCGTATCCGACTATGACTTTGTACTGCCGGGAGATAAGAAGGAATGGTTACCGCTGCTGCTTGACAGGGCGAACTCAATGTATATGAGAGACCGCAATCACTCAAGTGTTCTTATCTGGTCATGTGGAAATGAGAGTTATGGCGGTAGCGATATATATGAGATGAGCGAGTTCTTCAGGAAAAAAGATTCAAGCAGACTTGTACACTATGAAGGCATTTATAATGACCGCCGCTACAATGACACCTCGGATATTGAGAGCAGAATGTATGCAAAGGTGGCTGAGGTCAAAGAATTTTTAAAGACTCACAGAGATAAGCCTTTTATTGAATGTGAATATACATATGCTATGGGCAACTCCTGTGGCGGTATGCAGCTTTATACAGAACTTGCATGGGAAGAGGAGCTTTTCCAAGGCGGCTTTATCTGGGACTACATTGACCAAAGTATCACAGGTAAGGATCCTTTCGGAAATGATACACAGTACTACGGCGGTGACTTTGACGACTCTCCTACCGACTACAACTTCAGCGGAAACGGTATCGTCTACGGCGGTGAAAGAGACGCTTCACCTAAGATGCAGGCTGTAAGGTATAATTACAGACCGGTTGACTTAAAGCTTGATTTGGACAAGGATGTTTTGCATATCCACAACAGAAATCTTTTCAGAAATCTGAGTGATTACAGGTTTTTAATCTATATAAAGAAGTTCGGTAAGACTTTATTTGAGGAGAGCTTCTTTATAAGCGGTGAGGGCCTTTGTAAGCTTGATTACAGCCTGAATATAAAGGAAAAGGTCAAGAGTCTGTTTGATATATATGGAGACGAGCTTATCGTAGGTGTAAAGGCAATTTTTAATATCGAAACGCTTTATAACTTAGGCGAGGTATCATTCAGCGAGGTTGCAGTAAGAGAAAATATGCAGATATTTGACGCTCATTTAAAGGCTCCGGGCAATAAGCTTATATGTGATACTCCTTTGCTTGAAAAAAGACCTTATAAACTTATTATGGGTGTAAGTAATTTCGGTGTTAAGGGCGAGAACTTTGAGGTGCTCTTCTCACAAAACTTCGGCGGACTTGTTTCTTACAGATATGCGGGAAAAGAACTTCTTAAGGCTATTCCGAGACCGAACTTTTGGAGAGCACCTACAGACAACGATATCGGCAACAACATGCCTTTCAGATATGCCAAGTATAAGACGGCTTCACTTTATGCTACCACAAGGATGCCTAGGCCGGACGGTACATATTGGGGGGCTTTCAGACCTGTTATAGAGGAATATGAATCCTATGTCTCTGTAACATATGATTATGCACTGCCTGACAGCATTGATAAACTGAGCCTCACATATAATGTCTACGGTGACGGCAGCATCAGGGTGATTACAGAGTATACTCCTGCCTCGGGCAAGTATGATCTGCCTGAGTTCGGTACTTTATTTAAGTTAAAGCCTGAGTATGAGAATATCTCATGGTACGGTGCAGGTCCTATGGAAACTTACTCCGACAGGCTTGTAGGTGCAAAGGTTGATTTCTACAGCAGCAAAGTAAGTGAGCAGCTTGCAAAGTACCTTTCACCACAGGAAAGCGGCAACAAGTCTTTGGTACGTTTTGCCAAACTTACAGATAAGAAAGGCCGCGGACTTTTGGTTGCAGGCGACTGTATCAATGTATCCGCTCTTTGCTACACTCCAAGTGAACTTGAAGAAGCAAGACATGACTTTGAACTGCCTCCTGTTACAAAGACCGTACTTCGTATCAGTCTTTCTCAAATGGGTATCGGCGGCGACGACACATGGGGCGCTCCTACACTTGATGAATATTTGTTAAAGGGCGAAGGCACACTGAAATTTGACTATGTTATAAAGGGAATCTAAAAACAAAAAGGGGCTGTGAAATAAGTCCCCAAAAGAAATAGGACCATTCGCTCATGCGAAAGGTCCTATTTTTGTGGTAAAATTAACTTGGAATGAAAAATTTACCCAATACCTATTGTAATTCAAAACAAGAATATTTTCCACTGTTTCTTTCAGATTGTTTGGATCTGCTGGATCCTGTTTTAACATTTGACAGATTGATAGGGAGGAATCGATTTAAACAAGTATCTGACGGATATTCCGGAGTACACAACCGGACGACGCAGATATAATCCGGTCAACATGTTAAAGACAGTACTTTTCGGATTTATGACTAGCGGTTACTGCTCTCTGAGAAAACTTGAAGACAACTGCAAAGTTAATATCAGGTTCATTTATCTCATGGATTACCGGACTCCGTCATACAGAACCTTTGGATATTTCATCAATAAAATACTTAAAGATAAGATTGAAAACATTTTTAACGATATCAATCATGCTATCTTTAACGAGGAGCATGTAGATCTGCAACATCTCTACATCGACGGCTCCAAGTTTGAAGCAAACGCAAACAAGTATACCTGGGTATGGAAGAAGGCTACCGAAAAGTTCCGTTACAAGCTTTACGAAAAAATCACTGCGGAGATTGAGGAAATTAATGCAGAAATCGCATGGAGCGGGGTACAGATCACAATAAACTCGGAGTATGTACCGGATTATCTGAATGAAATCGTTGAGCAGCTAGTACATTTATGGGAACTGGATACCAGTACATTTGTTTACGGAAGCGGAAAGCGAAAATCCAAAGAACAGCGTCATTATGAACACTTGACTACTTTCTGTCAGAAACTTCAAGAATACATACAAAAAATTGAAATCTGTGGTCCTAACCGAAACAGTTACTCTAAAACAGATAACTCCGCTACCTTTATGCGTATCAAAACGGATTACATGGGCAATGATCAGATTCTGCCGGCATATAATGTACAGATTGGTGTAGCAGATGAATATATTGCAGTTGTTGATGTGAACCATTATCGTTCGGATATGGATTGCTTTTCGTTCCTTTGATGGAGCACTTCAAACAAACTTATGGATTCTATCCCAAATATCCCTGTGGCAGATGCGGATATGGCTCATACAACAATTATATTTTTCTGTGAACAGAACGAAATTGAAAAGTATATGAAATTTCCAATGTTTAAAAAGGAAACTAAGGATCGAAAATATCATGAAGATCCATTTCGTGCAGTTAACTTCAGAATTGATGAACAAGGAGTCATGAGATGTCCTAACGATAAAGCATTCCATTTTTTATACAGAAAAAATGTGAGGGGAAATCAGTACGGGACGCAAAGGAAGAAGTGTATGAATGCGAAGACTGTAGCGGATGTCCATATGCAAAGAAATGTAAGAAGACAGATAAGAATCGAACCGTTCGGATCAATCAGGAACTAACTTCCATGCATCAGGAAGTAATCGAAAACCTGGAAAGTATCCACGGTGCGTTATTGAGAATGAACCGTTCGATACAAGCAGAAGGTACTTTCGGAATTATGAAAAGCAACCGTTGGTACCAGAGAATTGTCCGAAGAGGTATTCATTCAGTCAAACTGGAAGTTTTACTCGTGGCGATAGGCCATAATTTATATAAATATCAGAAAAAAAGACAAGAAACAGAACTGCCGCATAGATTCAAAAAGAATTTCTATGGGGTAGGGGAAGTGTCTTTTTGCGTATGATTTTAGTCATTTATACACAATAATTGCAAAAAGGGAGATGCGAAAAAACTCAATCGAGTTTTTTCACACCCCCTTTCATCACCCCTATGAGCTAAGCTCCAACTCTCTATGCGTCTGCCTTCCGACAACTTTACAACTCATATCTCTACATCATTCATTCCATCGCCAAACCCAAAGGTGTCAGAAAGTGGAACATTCAAATACTCTGCAATCTTTTGAATGCCTCTTCCCTTATCAAATTGGCGATTGACTAATTCGCCATTGACACAACCATGAGGCTGGAACATCTTGAATGACAAATTGAAAGTCCTTTTTCCAGTGCCTGTCTGCACTCATCAATCTGTTGCTCCTGTCTGGCCATAATCACAACCTTATAAATTGGCTGTCCATCATATTGAGACATTGGCTTGATGCCAAGATTTTCAGAGAGTGCTTTTCTCCAGCGCTCAATCTCCGAATTTCCGCCCTCTGTGCCGTCCAAAAGTTCTTTCAAATCCTCATCGCCGAAAGAGCCATCCTTACCTTCAATCGTACAAAACACACCTTTTTTATGAAGAAGCTCAAGTGCTGTATCTAGCTGCTCCTTCCTCATTGGAATATCAACAATGACCTTGTCCTTATAAGTGACATAACCACCAGAACTGCCTACAACACCATCAAATCCATAGACAAGAAGTGGCTTTAGCATATCTAAATTTCTTCCTGTGCAAAGAAATACCTTATGACCATTTTTTTGTGCCCTGCGAATGGCCTCCAGTGCACTGTCTGGCGGGACATTGGTTCCTGCCGGTGTCAAGGTTCCATCAATATCTAAAAAGATTAACTTTTCCATAATTCCCCCTATTTAAACTTTGTCACCAACCACACAAAGTCATGATTTGGAATTTCAACTGCCTTAGCTTCTCTCTTTTTATTGGTCAACATATCCTTATAATCTTCTGGCTCATCAATCCAAGCAGTTTGATAAAATGGACTAAAGTTAAAGAGTGCAATCAACTTCTCACCCTTATAATATCTTCCAATGCCAAGTACTGCGTCATTATAAGTTTCCACAATCCAAGTGTCCGCTGCTCCATCAAATACACTGTACTTACTTCTTAACTTCTCCAGCTTTTGAATGGCCTTAAAAATTCTTCCTTCTCTGCTCTTTGTCTGCTTTCTCTTCTTTGCCTCATCCCAACGGAAATCTCCTCTGTGCAAATATCGAGAATCGTCCCATTTCAGTGGATTCTCGTGATAGCTATAGTCATTGAGCTGACCAATTTCATCTCCCGAATAGAGCACTGGAATACCTGATTGTGTGAGCAAGAAGGCATGTAACATAATATCTAGACGAATGGCACGGTCTAATTTTTCTTCATCCCTTTCATACTCTGCTGCCTCAATTCCACAAAGAGATGCCGTTGTTCCACAAAGTCTTGCATCGCCGAGTCGAGGGTCATCATTATATAGCTCTCCTCTCGCATCGGAATAATCAGTATATCCTCTAAAGTAAGCATTTAAAAAAATCTCTTGTGCTCCACCTCATCTACACCAAATTGCTTGAGGAAATTGTAATCAAGTCCCCAACCAATATCATCATGGCAACGCAAATAATTTAAGAAGACATACTGCTTTGGAAGTGCAAATACCTGTCCGAGCTGATGCTTCATCAATCGCACATCATGTGTGGCCAATGTATGCTATGTTGTTGCCATTGTCGTTACATTATAAAAGCATATTGCACTCTGGCTTTTCTACAGTTCCAAAATATGGAACAACCTTGCTTGGTTCCATAACAACTTCACCGAGAAGAAGAGTTCCTGGACAAACAATCTCTGTTGCAATTCTCATAATGCGAACAAGGGTATGAACCTGTGGAAGATTTCTACATGAAGTTCCCAATGTCTTCCAAATATATGGAACTGCATCCAATCGAATAATATCCACACCATGATTGCACAAATTGAGCATATTGGCCATCATACCATTAAATACAACTGGATTGGCGTAATTTAAATCCCATTGATATGGATAAAAATGTTGTCATCACAACCTTTCCAACCTCTGGGCACCAACTAAAGTTCCCCGGTGCTGTCTGTGGAAATACTTGTGGAACGGTTTCCTCAAAGGCATTTGGAATATTCCAATTGTCAAAAAAGAAGTATCTCTTTTGATACTCATAATCCCCTGCCTTTGCCTTTCTCGCCCACTCGTGATCTTCTGATGTGTGATTCATTACAAAGTCAAGGCAAAGGCTCATATTATTGGCATAGCATTCCCTAGCTAAGTCAGCCAAATCCTCCATTGTCCCCAACTTTGGATCAACTTTTTCTAAAATCTGATACCGCATAGCCACCATCTGATCTTCCCTCTGGACTCTCCAAAAAGTGGCATCAAATGAAGATAATTTACACCTGATTCCTTGATATATCCCAAATTTTCCTTGACACCCTTTTAAATTCTTAGCAAAGCAATTCGTATACATAGAGCATTCCGAGCATATCATTGCCCTTAAACCAGTCCGGTGAAGCCTCTCGGATTAAATCCAACTCCTTCAATGCATCTTCTCTCTCTGTATAATAATCCCTCAATACTTTCATAAAAATAGTCAAAGGCCTGTGTATCATTATTATAGAGCTCGCAATAGAGCCACTTTAATTCATCATAGTATCTCGCCAAGCGCTGATCAAAAAAACTTCTTCTCTCATGTTGTCTCCTTTATATATGGCATCGGTTCCAGTATTTTTATATAAACAATTCTTGTTAATTATAAGCCAATTCCTTTATTTGTGCAATCAATTGCACTTTCAAACTAATTGCAATACTATACAAATTTTTTTCTTAAATTGTGCAGTTTGCCAGCCTTCCACACAATTTAAAAGGGGCTGTGAAATAAGTCCCTAAAAGAAATAGGACCATTCGTTCATACGAAAGGTCCTATTTTTTGTAGTAAAATTAACTTGCAATGAAAAACTTTACACAGTACTTATTGTAATTCAAAACAAGGATATTTACCACTGTTTCTTTCAGATTGTTTGGATCTGCTGGATCCTGTTTTAACATTTGACAGATTGATAGGAGGAATCGATTTAAACAAGTATCTGACGGATATTCCGGAGTACACAACCCGGACGACGCAGATATAATCCGGTCAACATGTTAAAAACAGTACTTTTTCGGATTTATGACTAGCGGTTACTGCTCTCTGAGAGAACTGGAAGACAACTGCAAAAGTTAATATCAGGTTCATGTATCTCATGGATCACCGGACTTCGTCATACAGAACCTTTGGATATTTCATCAATGAAAATACTTAAAGATAAGATTGAAAACATTTTTAATGACATCAATCATCTTATCTTTAACGAGGAGCATGTAGATCTTCAACATCTCTACATCGACGGCTCCAAGTTTGAAGCAAACGCAAACAAGTATACCTGGGTATGGAAGAAGGCTACCGAAAAGTTCCGTTACAAGCTTTACGAAAAAATCACTGCGGAGATTAAGGAAATTAATGCAGAAATCGCATGGAGCGGGGTACAGATCACAATAAACTCGGAGTATGTACGGATTATCTGAATGAAATCGTTGAGCAGCTAGTACATTTATGGGAACTGGATACCAGTACATTTTGTTTACGGAAGCGGAAAGCGAAAATCAAAGAACAGCGTCATTATGAACACTTGACTACTTTCTGTCAGAAAACTTCAAGAATACATACAAAAAATTGAAATCTGTGGTCCTAACCGAAACAGTTACTCTAAAACAGATAGCTCAGCTACCTTTATGCGTATCAAAACGGATTACATGGGCAATGATCAGATTCTGCCGGCATATAATGTACAGATTGGTGTAGCAGATGAATATATTGCAGTTGTTGACGTTAACCATTATCGTTCAGATATGGATTGTTTCGTTCCTATGATGGATCACTTCAAACAAACTTATGGATTCTATCCCCAAATATCCTGTGGCAGATGCGGATATGGCTCATACAATAATTATATTTTTCTGTGAACAGAACGGAATTGAAAAAGTATATGAAATTTCCAATGTTTAAAAAAAGGAAACTAAGGATCGGAAATATCATGAAGATCCATTTCGTGCAGTTAACTTCAGAATTGATGAACAAGGAGTCATGAGATGTCCTAACGATAAAGCATTCCATTTTTTTATGCAGAAAAGGTGTGAGGGAAATCAGTACGGACGCAAGGAAGAACTGTATGAATGCGAAGACTGTAGCGGATGTCCATATGCAAAGAAATGTAAGAAGACAGATAAGAATCGAACTGTTCGGATCAATCAGGAACTAACTTCCATGCATAAGGAAGTAATAGAAAACCTTGAAAGTATCCACGGTGCGTTATTGAGAATGAATCGTTCGATACAAGCAGAAGGTACTTTCGGAATTATGAAAAAGCAACCGTTGGTACCAGAGAATTGTCCGAAGAGGTATTCATTCAGTCAAACTGGAAGTTTTACTCGTGGCGATAGGCCATAATTTATATAAATATCAGAAAAAAAGACAAGAAACAGAACTGCCGCATAGATTTAAAAAAAAGAATTTCTATGGGGTAGGGAAAGTGCGCTTTTTCTTGCGTATGATTTCAGTCATTTATACACACACACTGTAGATATAAAAAACTGAGAGTTTTCACATTCTCATTTTGTGGTAAATTAACTTGGAATGAAAATCTACCCAATAATTTATTGTAATTCAAAACAAGAATATTTTCTCCATTGTTTTTCTAGATTGTTTGGATCTGCTGGATCCTGTTTGTATTTGACAGATTGATAGGAGGAATCGATTTAAACAAGTATCTGACGGATATTCCGGAGTACAACCGGACGACGGGGATATAACCGTCAACATATATAAAATTTTCGGATTGCGAGACTAGTGTTAATGCTCTGAGAAAACTTGAAGACAACTGCAAAGTTAATATCAGGTTCATCGTATTCTATGGATTACCGGACTCGTCATACAGAACCTTGGATATTTCATCAATAAAATACTTAGTATAAGATTGAAAATACTTTAATGATATCAACTATAGTTATCTTTAACAGGAGCATAGATCTGCACATCTCTACATCGACGGCCCAAGTTTGAAGCAAACGCAAACAAGTATACCCGTATGGAAGAAGGTTTAAAAGTTCCATATGCTTTTAATGAAAAAAATCATCAGGAGATTGAGGAATTATGCAGAAACGATGGAGCGGGGTACAGATCACAATAAACTCGGCATGTACCGGATTATCTGAATGAAATCGTTGACAGCTAGTACATTTATGGGAACTGGATACCAGCACATTTGTTTACGCAAGCAAAAGCGAAAACTAAAGAATAAAGGCCATTATGAACACTGACTACTTTCTGTCAGAAACTTCAAGAATACATACAAAAAATTGAAATTGTGGTCCTAACTGAAACAGTTACTCTAAACAGATAACTCCGCTACCTTATGCGTATCAAAACGGGATTAAGATGTGGCATGATCAGATTCTGCCGGCATATAATGTAAGCAGATTGGTGTGATAATATATTGCAGTTGTTGATGTGGAACCATTATCGTTCTGGATATGGATTGCTTGTTCCTTTGATGGACATCAAACAAACTTTATGGATTCTATCTCAAATATCTCGTGCAGATGCCGGATATGGTCTATATAATAATTATATTTTCAGAACAGAACGAAATTGGTGGCATATGAAATTTCCAATGCTTGCAAGGGTTCAAGGATCGAAGCACGATAGATCCATTTCGCAGTTAACTTCAGAATTGATGAACAAGGAGCTGAGTGAGATGTCCTAACGATAAAGCATTCCATTTTTATACAGAAAAAACGAGGAAAATCAGTATTGGCAAGGGCGAAGTGTAAGGAATGCGGAAGATCAGTGATGTCCATATGCAAAGAAATGCAGAAGACAGATAAGAATCAACCGTTCGGATCAATTCAGGAACGCACCCATGCATCAGGAAGTAACTCTGAAAACCTGAAAGTATCCACGTGCGTTATTGAGAATGAACCGTCTGATACAAGCAGAAGGTACTTTCGAATTATGGCAAGCAACCAAGCAGTACCAGAGAATTGTCCAGAGGTATTCATTCAGTCAAACTGAAGTTTTACTGTATGAGGCCATAATTTATATAAATATCAGAAAAAGATATGTTGAACTGCCGCATAGATCAAAAAGAATTTCTATGGGTAGGGGAAGTGTATGGTATGATTTTAGTCATTATACACACTGCAAGGAGATGCGAAAAACCCAACTGAGTTTTTTTCACACCCCTTCATCACCCCTGCGAGCTAAGCTCCAACTTTCTATGCGTCTGCCTTCCGACAACTTTACAACTCATATCTCTACATCATTCATTCCATCGCTAAACCCAAAGGCTGAAAGTGAAATACCAAATACTGGCAATCTTTAATGCCTCTTCCTATCAAATTGGCGATTGACTAATTCGCCATTAGACAACCAGAGGCTGAAACATCTTGAATGACAAATTGAAAGTCCTTTTCCAGTGCCTGTCTGCACCCATCAAATCTGTTGCCCTGTCTGGCCATAATCACAACCCATAAATTGGCTGTCCATCATATTGAGACATCACTGATGCCAAGATTTTCAGAGAGGCTTTTCTCCAGCTCAACTCCAATCGCCCCAGCCGTCCAAAAGTTCTTCAAACTCATCGCCGAAAGAGCCTATCCCCACCTTCAATCGTACAAACACACCTTTTTATGAAGTATGCTCAAGTGTTGTATCTAGCTGCTCCTTCCTCATTGAATATCAGACCTTGTCCTTATAAGTGATATAAACCACCAGAACTGCCTACAATACCACTGTCAAATCCATAGACAAGAAGTGGCTGAGACATCTAAATTTCTTCCTGTGCAAAGAAACACTATACCATTTTTTTGTGCCCTGCGAATGGCCTCCAGCAAACATGGTTCAAGTGGCATTATTCCTGCCAAATAAGGTTCCATCAATATTCAAAAGATTAACTTTTTCCGCTAATTCTTATTTAAACTTCTTTGTCACCAACCACACAAAGCTCATGATTTGAATTAAACCGCTTCCAGCTTTCTTTTAATATCGCCGTTATCCTTATAATCTTCTGCCTATCAATCCAAGCAGTTTGATAAAATACCAAAGTTAAAGAGTGCAATCAACTTTCACCCTATTATCTTTCCAATGCTGGTGTCATTGTGTTTCCCATAATCCAAGTGTCCAAGGTTCCATCAAACACACTGTACTACTTTAACTTCTCCAGCTTTTTGAATGGCCTTAAAATTTCCTTCCTCTGTTTTGGTCTGCTTTCTTAGTTTCATCCCAACGGAAATTTCTCTAGCAAATATCGAGAATCGTCCACTATGATTCTCAGACAGTCTATAGCCTGAGCGCACCACTTATCTCCTGAACAGAGCACTGAACACTGCATTGTGAGCAGCATGTATAAAATATCTTAGACGAATGGCACGGCCTAATTTTTCTTCATCCTTTCTATACTCTGCTGCCTTCAATTCCACAAAGAGATGCTGTTGTTCCAATAAAGTCTTGCATCGTTGAATGAGGGTCATCATTATATAGCTCTCCTCGCACTGAATAATCAGTACATCCTCTAAAGTAAGCATTTAAAAATCTCTTGTGCTCCAATTATTCTACCAAATTGCTTGAGGAAACTGTAATCAAGTCCCCAACCAATATCATCGAGTGAAATGCAACACCTAAGAAGACATACTGCTTTGGAAGTGCAACACCAACTGTTTGATGCTTCATCAATCGCACAATTATGTGGCCAATGTATTATAGTTGCTGCCATTGTCGTTGTTATCATAAAGCCATGCTGCACCCGTTTTCTACAGTCCCAAAATATGAAACAACCTTGTTTGGTTCCATAACAACAACTTCAATTGAGAAGAAGGAGCCCCTGACAAACAACTTGCTGCAATCATAACGCAGCGTAAAAGAACCTTAAGATTCTACATGTCTCTAATGTCTTCCAGCTTATATAACCGTAATCCAACTGAATAATATCCACAACGATGATTGCACAAATTGCTATATTGGCTTATCATTAAATACAATTGGATTGAGTGTAATTAACCGACATATGGATAAACAAGTTGTGTCAATACAACCTTTCCAACTCTGGGCACCAACTAAAGTTCTGAAAAGGTCTGTGGAAAGGTCAGAATGGTTTCAAAGGCATTTTGAATAATCCACCAGCAACACCTCGATGCTCACAACTTCTGCTCACTTTTCACTCAGATCTTTCTGATGTGGTGATCTATTTAAATGGCTCAGTGGCATTCTGCAGCTGTTTCAAATAAATCCTCCATTGTCCCCAACTTTTAATTAACTTTCTAAAATCTGATACTCCATAGCCACCATCTGATCTTCCTCTGACTTCAAAGTAACGAAGATACTTTACACCTGATTCCTTGATATCCTAAATTTTCCTTGACACTTTAAATTCTTAGCAAAGCATCTTGCATACATGAGCATCGGAGTATATCACGTCTTTAAACCAGTCCTAGTTTCCTCGGATTAAATCCAACCCTTCATATTGTATCTTCTGTATAATAATCCTCAATACTTATAAAAGGAAATAAAGGCCTGTGTATCAATATTATATCGCAATATTTTACCTTTGACCATCACAGTATCTCGCTGCTGATCAAAACTTCTCTATGTTGTCTCCTTTATATATGGCATCGGTTCCAGTATTGAATACCTTATAATTATAATAATTCCTTTATTTGTGCAATCAATTGCACTTTCAAACCAATTGCACACTATAAATTTTTTTCAAATTGCAGTTTGCCAGCTCTCTTCCACACACTTAAAAGGGGCTGGGAATGTCCTTGAAGAAAGAGACCATTCGTCTATAAGAGGTCCTATTTTCAGTAAAATTAATCTGTAATGAAACTTTACACAGTACTTACTAACTAAAACAAGGATATTTACCACTGTTCTTTTTCAGATTGTTTGATCTGGATCTCATTTTAACATTTGACATTGATAGATAACTGATTTGAAAACAAGTATCTGATTTGATATTCCGAGTACAACCGACGGACGCAGAGGCATAATCCGGGTCAAATATATGTTAAAATAAGGCTTTCGGATTTATGACCAGCGTCACGCTCTGAGAACTGGAAGACAACCGCAGTTAATATCAGGTCTATATCTCTATGGATCACCGGACTTCGTCATACAGAACCTTGGATATTTCATCAATAAAATATCAAAGATGATTGGTGCATTTTAATGACATCAATCATAAGTTATCTTTAACGAGAGTGAGATCTTCGTACATCTCTACATCGACGGTTCTGCAGTTTGAAGCAAATGCAAATAAGAGGTTCCAAGTAAGAAGGCTACCGAAAAGTTCCGTTACGTTTACGAAAATCACTGGTGGATTATGAAATTAATGCAGAAATCGTGATGGAGCGTAAAATAGATCAATAAATAAACCCGGAGTATAAAACGATTATCTGAATGAAATCGCGATAGCTAGTACATTTATGAACTGATACCCAGCATTTGTTTACGGAAGTGGAAAGCGAACCAAAGAAGAAGGTTGAGAATACTTGACTACTTTTCTGTCAGAAACTTCAAGAATACATATGTAAAATTGAAAACTGTGGTCCAACCGAAATAGTTATTTAAAACAGATAGCTCAGCTACCTTTATGCGTATCAAACGGATTAAGAGGGCAATGACCAGATCTTCATATAATGTACAGATTGCGGTAGCAGATGAATATATTGTTGACGTTAACCATTATCGTTCAGATGGATTGCTCTGTTCCATGATGGACTGTTTCAAACAAACTTTATGGATTCTATCCCCTAAATATCCCGTGGCAGATGCCGGATATTCATGCACAATTATATTTCTGGGAACAGAACGGAATTGAAAAGTATACAATGAATGTTTAAAAAGGAAACTAAGGATCGGAAACATTATGAAGATCCATTTCAAAGAAGCACTTCAGAATTGATGAACAAGGAGTTATGAGATGTCCTAACGATAAAGCATTCCATTTTTTATGCAGGAAAGTGTAGGAAATCAGTACGACGCAAAGGAAGAACTGTATGAATGCGAAGACTGGTAGCGGATGTCCATATGCAAAGAAATGTGGGTAGACAGATAAGAATCGAACTGTTCGGATCAATCAGGAACTAACTTCCATATACAAGCAATAGAAAATCTGAAAGTATCCATATTAATGAATCTTGATACAAGCAGAAGGCTGGAATATAAAAGCAAGTCTGGTACCAGAGAATTCAAGAGGTATTTTATCCAGTCAACCAGTTTTATTTGTATATAAATATAATTTATAAATATCAGAAAAAGACAAGAAACAGAACTGCCGCATAGAT
>BNJU01001655.1_pt1 | contig 72834 bp, 116 predicted proteins | sample 8539281 | NCBI WGS metagenome assembly BNJU01 (sample SAMD00202456, study PRJDB9452) | human saliva metagenome | isolation source: human saliva | place: Japan
TTGAGACCGTCTCACTAATCTCGCCTGCTGGGTGGACGGCTGCTCGGGGAGCTATCAAGGTCGCGCTGGAGCTGGTGCAGAGCTCATCGAGGAGGCGCCCGTGAGGGCGAAGATCTCCGTATAGTTCATTGCTGTGTCGTGGATGAGGTCATTGTAGGTAAGTCCTGACGAGCGGGGTTGGGATAATGACGTGCAGCTGCGCACAGACTTATCCATATCGAGCCCCCAGGTCAGCTGACATATAGTCCTTGTTGATGATGCAGATCTTCTCCTCGATGATGGAGCAACCGGTAGTGCGTCCTGCGAGATCACGTCAGCAGCGAGACGAAGCAGCTTCCCACTCATCACAGCACTGGGATGACATAGTTCCCGAAAACTCCTTACAGAAGTCTTCATCTGACTCCTGGCTGGCGTAGTTAGTAGTGAAGCCATGCTCGATGGACTTCTTCCTTCACGCGTCCGGCCGGAGATCAGTCGGCCTGACGGTAGTCCGAGCGAGGTGATCTTGTCGAGAAGTCCGTCGTAAACTCGACTCTCTGGTGGAAGGTATGCGCAACCTATTAGTACATCGTGCGATCAGACGTCCTTCAGACGCTCCGGGTAGGTGGAGTTCGGCCATCCAGCCGTCTTCCACTGATCATACTCTGCCTGCACGGGGTATCGGTCTCCAGCACAGTCTTCAGACTGTCAGCGTGTGGTGGCCTGGCAAGCGAAGAGTCAGGCTATTGATATTCATAAGAATGATCTCTTGGCCCCATTGACCGTCAGGCACGCGTATTCGAGTTGCTGGGCGGTGGGGTTTATAGGCAGAGCTGTGAGCACGAAGGCCTGCGGCGTGAGCAGCGTACAAAGTCACACCCATCACCTCGGTATAAGGCTCCGAGGAAGAGGTGCCGAGACGTTGACGAACTGGGCTGTTGTGCTCGTTGGCGAGGGAGTCCTGCGGTGGCGATCTCACTCTCAGTATTATAGCGATAATGAGTCTGGATATTGTAGGGAAGTGACTTCGCGCTCGATGTATCGTCCATAGCCCGTGCAGTTCGCAGAAGCGGTAGTGCGGAGGTCAGCTAATATCTGCATCCACTTTGCGGCAGCTGCCGAGGGAGCCATCATCAAGGCAGCAAGGGCCCACAGGAAACTTTCATAGAGTCCTTATTCATAGTGTAGCGCGATGGGTGAGCTTGAGTTAATTGCTTGTGCGGGGGTAGCTGAGGCCAGCGTTGCAGGCGTTCTGCGGGATCTGGAAGGTCATGTGCTCATCGCCCGGGTGAGGTCTTAGCTGCAGTGTGCTTCGCGCGGTCCTTCGCTATCGTGGACGAAGCGGTGGTTTCCTCGATGCTGTAGCGACGGATGTCAGACCAGCGCAGCCCTTCGTGAGCCGTAGCTACACGGCGGCTGCAGGAGGTGGTGAAGAAGCATCTCTGATCTTCGCGCCCCCCCATCGAGGGTGAAGGCGGGATTCAGCTTCTTCTTCATCGTGAGGCTGTGGCGGGTTATAGTCAGAGCATGAGGCGATGATCTCATCCTTCGTGGTATTCTTGGTCGTATTAAGGGTAGGCAGCCGTCCAAGCGTTGAGGTCAACGACAGCGGCATCCGTACTGCTTCTTGATGATCTCGGCTTCGGCGTACTAGGAGCGTCTAATAACTTCAGCAGTGAAAGGCACGACAGGCGTGTTCCTTCTTGCGCGTAGTAGGGATGCTTCGACTGGTTGATGACGTCGCGGTGATTATGCGAGGACGACACGAAGGCACCTGCTGATAATAGTCGGCCTGCGGCGTCATTGGAGCTACGCCAGATGTTCTCCCCAGTGAAGACTTCTTCAGCCGTGCGGTGCGTCATGAAAGCTTCATCTGAGCGTAAGATGATCGACCGCATTGGAGGCAACGGGCTGCAGGAGGAAGTTCGCCGTGACCGACTCACGAGTGAAGCTTAGCGTAGCGTCCTCATCTTAGCACCGACGATGCTGGCAGCCTGGAAGTCAGACCAGCGGCGAGGCGCCTTCCGTCAGGCGCCTTCGTAGCGTGCTCGATCGCCTTGTCCCGCACTCATAGTAGAGATAGAAGCGAGCGGCGAACGCTTCAACGGCAACCTTGATGGAAGTGGTAGGTAACCAACATGGTAGCTATCAGAGATAGGAAGCCCTTTGGTGAGGTCATGTCGATATAACCCATAGACCTCAGCGACATTGTACGCGTGTACCGGGGTTCAACGTCCTTCAGGAGCCGTCATATAGGGACGCTTGGGTCGGTGGAGCTGGTAGAGGTATTGTAGTGCTTACCGAGGAGTTCGCAGGGCAGCGAGTGCAGTAGGCACAGGCCAAAATTACTCCCTTAGTAAGGGGTTGAGCTCCTGCACTCGCCGACAGTATTAGCCTCAGCGCAGCGGTGGCGTGCTGGATAGCGAAAAATAAAGTGAGCACGCCACAGAGCACGCATGCCATCGGACTGGTTGTACTCAGAACCCGTCATTCCAGTAGACGAGGTCATAGGTGAACTTCGAGGAAGTTCGGGTTGTCACGTCCGTAGTCATCGACATTGTCCGTAGACATCCTCACGGGCGTAGGCGAAGGAGGTGATAGGATAAGTTGAACCCGGTGCCGGGCGGATCTTCTCAGGGTATCAAGCTGCACGTTCGTCGGGTAGCTCATCCGAGGAGCTTGTTGCAGATCCGAGGGACGAGAGGCCACGAGGGCCTGAGGGCACGAAAGTCTATTCATCATAATAGTATCTCGCTTAGAGTCCGACACGCAGGGGTGAGGATGAGCTACTTAGGAGCGGTGACCGAAGAGCTGTACATATAAACTGGGGTCATCGCCATGGGCAAACGCATCCGAATGAGAGCTTATAGGTTCTGGGCCCTGCAGCTTCTGCCGCGGTTCTTCAGCGGTGTGCGACGCAGGAGGTCTTCGAACCGTGTACTCCATAGAGATCTCCTTGGGGAGGCCACGAGGTCTCTGCGCTGACATTACGCGCCATTCTGGAAGCACTGTAGGCATAAAGCCGTTGATGAGGTTGTCACCCCGTACTGACCAGGAGGGGGAGGAGGAGGAGGAGGAGGAGGAGAGGAGAGAGGGTGGGGATACGAGGGATGTCCATTGTGGGCCTCGTCACAGGCTTCTTCAGCCTTTGAGTCAGCTCACGTGGGAGGCTGGTGGTCGTCCACCGTGTTAGATGCTACGCAGACGTCATCGAACTCATAGTTGATATTCGCCGGAAGATTGGAAGTTCACTTATAGCGGAAGGTATTGGTCAGCGTACCCGACATCCGTTAGGTCAAGCGTACCGCTGTGCCAGGAGTTGATGTGCTGCTCGAAGTTGAAGTCGCCGAGCGTCTCTACCCCACGCTCGTTGTAGAAGTGAGCATACCTTCCGTTCGTCAGACCGAGAAGGGATGGAGACGGAGGAGGGCGGATAGCCTTCGTGAAAGCCAGGCCCGAGACCATCGGCCACGGACCACCGTGAGGCTGCTCAGGGCAAGGTGATCTTATTCGTCTTGTGGGAGGTAAAGAAGCCCGTCGTCCAGCTGGGAAGATCATGGTCTTGAAATTTCACCGTCGAAGGTGAACTGCAGACCCGAGGACTTCAGCTCCGCGACGTTACCATTCTTCTGCGCGACACCGCGAGCGACTGCGTGTAGATGGGACCGACGGTCCATAGCTACGACGGCAGTAGGCATCGATCTCAGCTGAGATACGGCCTTGAAGGCCAAAGCCGAGCGTGCACCGTAGGTCATCTCGCTCGTAGGTCAAGTCGTGGTTAGCAGGTTCACTATGCATAGAGCGATTTCCTTCGAGCTGGGACGTAAGGATATTGGGATAGATCTCCTCGAGGGTTAGTGACGGAGGGGTTGTCCGCGACAAGCCCGACGCAGGTCTTCAGGCGCATCGAGGAGAGGGCTTCCGGATGACGGAAAAGTTCTCACGGTCGACACCCCCAAGTCAACTCCCACATTCCCGTAGGGAGCCAGCGGACATGGCGCGAGGGACCGGGGCGGTTGCTGGCGTCGAAGCGCAACAGGCGTCGATGGAATGGCGGTCGTCGTAGGTATAGCTGGCGCGGGTAAGAGCCGAGGTTGTTAGTATTGTATTGCGGATTAGTTAGTAGTAGTCTTCCCTGCTCATAGGGGCGCTGGATAGCGTCAGGGAGGTAGTGGAGTGATAGCCCGGGTCGTAGAGGACACCATAGTTGATGTTCCAGTTGTTCTGAACCCTGATTGAGCTCATACCAGCGAGGACGTTGTACTTTTGAAGGTCTGGTGATAGTCGAGTCAGACAAAAGCTATTCATAGTTCTATTACGGCGCGGCTCTCACGGATGCCGCCCTCAGGGAGTGGGCGGGAAGTGCGTGAGGGTCGTTGGGGTCGGTACACCCAGGTTCTTATTGTTGTTGCGTGGGTGGTCGTCTGCATGGCGCGCATGCTGCAGGCCAGGACAGGTGCTCAGTATTATCGAGAAAGGTCACCGTATTGGTGGCTACTTGACGTCGGTGACAGGTCGCGCAGCTGCTTGAGGATATCCCGTGGCAGTACCTGGATACCGAGATAACCCTGAGTGCAGGTGCGGCGGCTCTCACGGAGCTCGTCAGAAGATATTGTAGGAGACAGCAGTGCTTCGTATAGCTTTCTCATGGGGAGCAATTGCGCAGCTCGTCATTGATGGCGTGGCCAACAGCTGGTAACGGGCTCTTCGGAGGTGTTGTATTCCCCGATGATATTCAATACGATCTTCCAGCGTAGAGCGGGAGGCTTGTAGTCCGCCTCATACTGCGAATAGGTATTGGCACGGCTGATGGTCACCCTGGGTCGACGAGAGCGATGAGCGAGGCGAAGATATCTTGTTGTTCGCCGTTGAAGCTCAGCGTATGGTTGTGGACGATGGTATGCTGATAGGCTGCTTGGTAGTTAGTATTACCGCGCTCAGCGGTGCAGGTAAGCGGACGTGAGACTCATCGTTGGAAAGAAGGCTACGATTCGTCAAGCTCGTTGAGCTGGTACGTAGCCGATAGGCCCCTGGTCATGAACGTCCAGCATGTGGATCGGATGCATCCCCCGTCGACAGGTCTGGATGAGCGCCACGTGCTTGGGAGTTCATCGCGTTCGGTCGTTATTGCACCGTGGGGATGGGCGGTGATGTATTCCCCGCGATAGCTAAAGGGAAAGACACCAGCAGAGGCCAGACTTCGTCGTGATCTCTACGACCCCAGCGATACCGCGTGGACCGTGGCTCGGTCTCCGAAGAGGTGGTAAGGATACGTACCGAGGCGATGTTCTCAGCCTCAGACCTGGCACGAGACCTGCGGCGGCCTCTTGGGGTCTGCCCCAGCAGAAGAGACCAGGCTACCGTGAGTCGCTACCGAGGACGACGCCATTAAGGCACCCACGGTGGGCGAGCCTTCCCCGTGATCGAGTGGCCCCACGGCTCGAGTCGAGGATCCTCCATCCTTCCCGTCGCGAGTGCGTAGCGGTGGTGTCGGCCTTAAACTTCCCCTGCTCTGGGGCTTGCACTGGGAGCTCCCTCCACCTGTGGCTGATTCGCCACGACAGTCTTGAGGACCTTACAGGTGAGGATGAACTGAAGGTCTGGCCCGGCGCTCGAGCCGATGACGTAGAGTCCTTGCTCCAGTAGTTGTCATACTGCGACAGTCTCCTTTGACGACTTGGACTTCAAAGGGCACATTCGAAGCATGGTGACGCGCCCTGCTTGACCAAGATTTTCTGCTCAGGCCATACCTCCACAGGAGAATTACAAGGGCCAACAGTCTTATCTTCATATACTCTGGCTTTGTCTATTTGTGATCCACGAGATAGCATTTTATGATACACGGAAGAAATTATCATACTAGATAACAATCATCTCTCAGAGCTCCCACAAGCTATCAGCCTAAGCACAGATAGATAAGAAGAGAGGCCATCTCCCCGTTTGGGAGATGGCCTCTTATCTTCAGCGCACTCTTGGGACGCTTGGCCACTTACGTCACCAGTGAGGGCTTTGTCCCGAAATCGACTTCTACTACTTCTTGCGGTTGCCGTAGCGGCTCTGAACTTATCCACACGACCAGCCATGTCGACAAACCTTGTACCAGTAAAGAGGGGTGCGACGTGCTGGAGATTTCCACCTTGATCGAGGTACTCTACTCCGTCTACGACGATCGTTTCCTTAGCGGGCATCGTCAGGCGCGTGATAATGTCTTCGTTAGACATGTCGCCAAATACTACCAGGACGGTAGTTCTCAGGATGGTTGCTTTCTTCACATTATCGTTATAACGTTATAATTTGTTCTAACTATCGCGCGTAAAGGCTACTGCTGGTTTAGTAACAAAATAGGAGCGCTAATGGACTGCCAGAATATAGACATAATTTATTGTATCTCCTACCCCACCCGCCCATAACTTTGATCAATTACCCTCTAAAGACGCGTCTGGAGCCACATTCATCACCTTTCACAGCCTCTATTGAGGTGCGACAGGCTCACGGAAAGACGCTATAATATCCAGCCCCTGTCACCCGCAAGCCCTGTCACATATTTAGAGTGCTAAAACCGTGCGCCCAACTCGATATGCCTCTCCCGAAGAGATACCTGGCCCTTCGCCTTGTCGCGCGTATTCCGCTTATCGATGGAGGAAAAGCATCGTTCTCGCGAAGAAAAAGCTTTGCGTAGTGGTTTCACTCTGTCTACGCACGTAGATTTGAAGACCGGGCGTCGGTCCAAATATCCACGTGCGTAGATATTAAGGCCATGCGTAGTCCAAACATCACCGCTCGTCACGCTTTTATCCTACGCGAGCAACAATCTAATAGAGTCGGCATCGTGACCCTGCTGTTGGTCGGCGCGTCAATCTATATAGGTCGGCTCAGCGGCCAATATGAAGTTCAGACCACCACCGAATACGGGTAGGTATCACCATGCATCTGAGCGGTGCAATGAAATTATATGCGCTATTTATGTCCGAATAGCCGGCGCAAATTGGAGGCTGTAAAAGGTTGGGCTACCTTTGCATCACTAAATCGAGAGCACCCGCGTGGTGCGCTTCACTGTCAATTTTCAAGAAATTCCGGTTATAGATTATGTGTTATCAGCAGCAGCCAGCTCGAGTTCAAGGGTTAATAGCAACGCACCGCAAGGACAAGGGTTTCATCCAAGTTTCCTAACGAAGACCTCAAGGGCAAGTGGAGCATCCTCTTCTTCTACCCTGGTGACTTCACCTTCGTTTGCCCACCAGACTTGCTGACCTCGCAGACCACTATGCTGAGTTCCAGGCTCTCGGCGTAGAACATCTTCTCCGTCAGCACCGACCTCACTTCGTCCACAAGGCATGGGCCCGACGCTACCGATACGATCCGCAAGATCGAGTACGCGTGCTCGCTGACACGGCTTCGAGCTCTGGCCTGCCCTCGCGCGTCCTCGGCGAAAGAGTCTGGGTCGGGCTACCGTGGTACCTTCCTCTTCAACCCCGATGGCGGGCGCTGAAGGTCGCTGGATCCATGACAACGGTATCGGTCGTGGCGATACGCGAACTCCTCCCGGCAAGGTCAAGGCTGCTAAGTTCGTCTACGAACACCCCAGGCCAAGTCTGCCCCGCTAAGTGGAAGGAGAGGACGCTCGCTGACCTTTAGCATCGACCTCGTCGGTAAGCTCTAAGACGCTCTACACAGCCGAAGGTCTTGCCTTCATCAAGGCAAAAGGGATCTCCAACACTAGTCGGGGAGGTAGAGTCTGCAGACTCCTACCTCCCCGTCTCATCTACCCATATATACTCTCCTCATTCGACTTATCAATTGAGCTCGATCAGAAATATCCTCCCTCAGCTCCAGGGCCTCTTCGCTAACCTGAAGCACCAATATACCCTCGTCGTCGATGACGCATGAGCGCGCCAGAGCGAAGAAGCTCGCACGATAGTCGCGCGACTTCGCTCGCACCAGTACCCCAACTCTCCTGTCAGGTACGCCCCGCTGACGTCCTTCGACTCAGAGCATCCTCCGTGATGGGCAGGCTACGGGCATCTCCTTCCGCGCTATCCCTGGCGGTCACGAGTTCACCTCCTCATCCTCGCCGTCCTCAACGCTGACGGGCGGGGCAAGAACCTCCCGAGGTCTTCATCCGCCGTATCGCTGCGCTGAAGACGCCTCTGCGCTCACGACCTACGCTTCGCTCAGGTCTTTTCGCCAGCTGCGAAGTCGTCCAGGCGCTGAACTCATGGCGCTCTGCAACGAGGCCTCGAGCACGAGATGGTCGATGGCGCACTCTTCCAGGAAGAAGTGATCGCTCGCAACATCAGCTCTGTCCCGCCGTCTACGCTCGCGACACGCTCATACACGTCGGTAAGGCTTCCTCAGTGACCTCCCCGCCGCCCTCGAGAGAAGATCGGCGCGAGTCGTCTCCGACTGAGCCTATCCGCCGTAGCTACGACCTCGTCGTCGTCGGCGGATCCCATCGGGTATCGCTTCGCTATCTCTCCGCCCGTAAGGGTCTCACGTCGCCGTCGTCGCTGGGCGCATCGTAGGTCAGTGAACGAGACCACGGGCATCGAAACATCATCCCCTCCGTCAGTGGCGCTACACACGGGCACGCAGCTCGCCGCTGACCTCGCAAGCATGCGGAGAACTATCATATCGACCTCTCGACAACCGCCGCGTCGAAGCCGTCATCGATGGTGAGACGAAGCTGGTGAAGACGAACCGGCGAGCGCTCTCCGCCGCTCGGGTCATCCTCGCTCGGGTGCCTCTTGGCGTAAGCTCGGCGTCCGGCGAAGCCGACTACACGGTCGTGGTGTCGCCTTCTGCCCCACTGTGATGGGCCCTTCCTTCAAGGACAAGGACATCGCTGTCATCGGCGGTGGGAAACTCCGGTATCGAGGCGCGCTATCGACCTGGCTGGCATCTGCCGCAGCGTCGTCGTCGCCGTATGCATGGACACCCTGCGTGCCGACACGTCCTGCGGAGAAGCTCGCTACGCTGCCAACGTCACCGTACGCAAGGCCGTAGCGACGAAGGCCGTCCGCTGGTAGATGGCACGAAGGTCACAGGTCTCACCATCGCCCTCGTGATGGCGGCGACGAAGAGACGATCACCCTCGACGGGCCTCTTCGTACGAGATCGGTCTCTGCAGCCAACACCAAGCCCTTCGAGGAGCTGGTCAGAGCTACGCCGTGGGGAGATCGTCATCGACGAGCGCTGCCGCACCTCTGTCCCCGGCATCTATGCTAGCAGGTGACTGCACGACGGTGCCCTGCTAAGCAGATCGTCATCGCTATGGGCGAAGGCGCGAAGGCTGCACTGACCGCGGCTCGACGTCGCATCCGCCTCGGCGAAAGCAACCCCCACTCTATATGGTCCGCATATCGCCACGGGCCCGCTGCTCTCTGGAGCAGCTGCGCACGCTGCGATCTGACATGTCTTTTTCAAAAATTTACGCTGCGATTAAACGCGCCCTCCAGCTCGTCTCTAAGAGAAAGCAAACTCAAGAATACAGCATTTATGAATAGAGCTGCATGACCGCCCCATCATCGGCCCCATGAGGCCTCCTGCTCTTTGCTTGGCCTGCCTGCAGGCCCTGCGCGCTCGAGGACCCATTATGCGATCACGGGCCATGTCACTCTGACGAGAAGAGTGGAAGCACTCCTCGGTGCCAGCGTGAGCCTCCTCCCAGGTGACAGCATGCCCAAGACGGTGCCATCACCGCCAAGGACGTAGCGCCTATCCTCAGGGAATCGCCGCAGGAAAGCTACACGCTGCGCGTCTCGCTACATCGGGTATAAGACCCGCACCACATCCGTCTCGAGTAGCTAAGCAGTCAACGCTCACGCTGCCCGCCACCGCTCCTCCAGGCTGGAAGGCGCGAAGTCCTCGAAGGCGTGAAGGTCGTCGGAGGCCCAGCGACTTTGTCGCCATCGCGGGCGACACTGACCGAGATTCCACGCTGGCACCTTCACCCACGAACCATAGCAGTCGTCGCTTCGGCCTCGTCAAGAAGCTCCCTGGAGCCAGCATCACGATGAACGGCAATATCACCCATCAACGGGAAGACCGTCAAGCAGATCATGGTCGACGGCAAGCGCTTCTTCCGAGGGTGACCCTGAAAGTAGCAGCCAACCAACCTCGCGCCGAAGTCGTCGGAAGGTAGGTCTCATGCGAGTCGCGATAGCGAGGCGCCCGCCTCTCGGAAGCCTCCTGACGGCTTAATGAAGAGACCGTCGTAACCTCACCATCAAGGCAGGGAAGTAGAAGGACTCTTCGGTACGGCCTACGCTGGAGCTATGCGGAAACAGAAAGCGCTACGAAGCGAACTCAACCTCTCAGCCGCTTCGCTGACGACAATCTGCCCTCCATCATCGGCGAGTCTCAACAATACACCACGAACAACGTCAGGCTTCTGGGCGACATCAGCCAAAGTCGGCAAATCTGGCCCGGCTAGCATGATGGGCATGGGTGCGGGTCGTCGTGGCAACGAGGGTGGTGCGGTATGCTCCGCCGTGATGCCAACGTATCCTGACCTGAGGTACGCTCGGCGCAACCTCCAATCCAGACGCTTTCTCCTCGAAGCTCCAGCTCAGTGCCCAACGTCCTCGGCGGTCGCAATACCACCAACAAGATCACGGACAGCTGGCACGGAACTACCTCTCTCCTCCGGCTCAACGGTCGAGAGACAGGCAGAAACACGGAGCGCAGCGACAGGACTACGGTGCCAACATCCGTATGGTCGACCCGACAACCTGACGGAGGTCATCATCTCGAGCTCCGCTACGGCCGCAGTCAGGGACCTACACTCCGGCGAAGACCCCTCGAGGGATGCCCGAGCACGCTGATCAACTCCAGCGACCTCCGCAGAATACCCTACAGAAGAATCTCAACGGGACGCTGCGCCTCGATGGTAGTGCTCGTCTGAGTGCCGCAGGGCGTACCCTCACGCTCTCACGCGCTTCGGTATCGAAGATGGACGGGCGAGGGAAGTACCTCTACAACCTCTTCGGCCGCACCTCGACGACGAATCAGTCCGTCGACCAGCGCATCGACAGCCCGGACGCGTAGCTACAGACTATCAGGCACGACTTGGCTGGTGTAGAGCCTCTCGGCAAGGGCTACTTCACGCAGCTCACCCATCAGATCAAGGGCTCACAGGCAATAGCTGACGCGATGCTCCCCAACCGACGCTACGGGAGCCTACACGTTTGCGCACGCGACGTACAGCAATGAGTTCCGCTCCAAGACCTCGCATCGGCTTGAGTCGCACTGAAGAAGGAGGAGACCTGCGATGTAGACCGCTGGGTCAACCTCGAGTCATCGAGCATCAGCAGCCACTCCGTCGTCGGCGGTATCACGGCTACGCCACACGACGCTGAACTTCTCCCCTACGCTGCTATGAGCTGCAAGCCTCAGCGTGTGCACGGAGCTTCGCCTCCGACTACTTCGGCCGTAGCTTCGCTCCTGCCAACGAGCAGCTCGCGTACAGGATGCGACGAATCCCTCATCTCCTACGTCGGGAATCAGGACCTGCTCCCAGGCTTCCAGCACAGCCTCTTCGGGACGCTTCAGCAAGTACTGGACGAAGACGCAGACGTCGCTCTCCGTCTTCGGTCGTGCTCCAGGTCGTACAGCGTGATATCATCAGCGCTCACTCTACGACGTCACACGTGTAAGCGCACCATCGACTATACCAACGTAGACGGCAATGCCTCGGTCGGTATCGGTGGCTTCCTCCGCAGACCCTCCCTCGGAAAGTTCTCCATCCGCGTAGCTTCGTCAACGACCTGGCTCAGCAGCACTATATCCATGATGACAGAACCGTAGCCTCTCCCACTCCGCCTGCGTGAGGGAGCTCGGTCCTGAACTATCGCGTCACGGCATCGATATGACCCTCAGGGTGGCTTCGGCTACTACAACGCCTCGAACACGCTGGCCTCCAGCCGTCACTCCTGCGACAGGACTACTCGCTCGGCTATACGACCAATATCACCCTGCCGCTGGGCTTTGCCTTCGAGGGTGAGCGACCTACACCACCTCACGTGGCTACGCCGCTGGCCACAATCAGGATCAGGTCGCTGGAACGCAGGGTCTCTCCTATAGCTTCTCTCGCTGGGAAGAAGGCGACCATCCGCCTCGAGGGCTGCGACCTCTTGAATAGCCGCCGCAGCATCAGAGCATCACGGCGATGTCAGCACCATCGAAGAGTCAACACGCTCGCGCCGCTACGCTGCTCGCTTCATCTACCGCTTCGATAGCTTCAGCGGTGGCGGTAGCAAGCGATATGAAGCGTCAGGGCCTCAGGACCACCCCCATTCTAAGAAAGTAGTAGTGTATTAGAGCGTGTATTTTCGGTGTAATGTATGTGTGTGTGATGTGTGGCGGGTGGGACTTCGGTCTCATCGCCACATTTCTTTTCGCCACACTCCTCGGTAGCGAAGCGAGCTGTCCTATTATAGAGAGTGATGTAAACCACTATTGCTGTGGTCGAGGACCAGTGAGTGCTTCGCATGAGCAGACCGGTGAGTGGTTCACGCACGCGCAGACCAGTAGTGGTTCGTGGTAGTGACCAGTACTGGTTTGACTACCGCGACCAGTACTGGTTCATACTACCCTCATGGACGTCACTTCTGCGGGCAGAAGCGTCCCATCTAACGAGGTAAGAATAGGCATTATGAAGGGGGAGCAGGGCTTCTCCCCTTGCGAGCACGCCCCCAGTTGCTTGGACTAAGATTTGTACCTTTGTAGCAAATAGATACATAGTAATTACGCGATGACCTCCTCGTCTACGTCTTCGGCCCTCACGCCGCTCGGCGCTCAGGTCCGACATCTCCTCCTGCGCTTCCTCCTCTCCTTCGTCATTTACAGCATGCCGAGGATATTCTGCCTATACAATCAGGATCTCTTAGAATCGGTTCGGCAGGGCAGCTCGCCCTGATGTTCTGGGGCGGTCTACCTTCGACCTCCAGCGCTATCGTCTGCACGAGCCTGCTGCGCGACGCTGGCCTCCTGCCCTGCCACAGGCCTACAGCCGTGGCTGCAGCGTATGCTGACGGGGCTCTATCGCATCGTCACGGGTCTGGCTATCATACTGAACCTCGGCGACGTCGTCTGCTACCGCTTCACGCTGAAGCGTACGACTGGCCGTCTTCAAAGAGTTCGGAGATGAGATCCATTCAGTTCCTCCGCTTCTTCGTGGACTATTGGGGGGTAACGCTCTTAGGGATCGGACTTATCATTCTCTTCTGCTATCGTCATCGAGTCTCCCCGTCCTAAGCAGCGCCCACGGGCCGTATGTGGGCCTTCTACCTCCACGTCACTGATCCTCCTCGGCGGGAGTATCTACCTCTCCATCGTCGCTGGGCGAGGTGGCTTCGCCAGTGAGACCCGTCCCCATCACGCTGAGCAATGCGAACATCTATATACGCCGTCCTCAGCAGCGTGCGCTGGTGCTGACACCCGTCAGCCTCATCCGCACCATCGGCACGTCAAGCCTGCCGAAGTACCAATATAGCCCTTCGCCGAGGTGCCGAAGTACTCAACTCTGTCTACACCTGGCTCGACGCCCGTCTCGAGGGAAGTACAAAGGGCGCAATGTCGTCCTCATCATCTGGGGAAAGCTTCGCGCGCGAATGAGGGTCGGCAGGGCTCAGCAAGATATCCCCGGGCTCACCAAGGCTTCACGCCCTTCATCGACTCGCTGATGCAGCGCTCCTATGTCTTCGCCAGCGGCTACTCCAATAGTCAGAAGTCCATCGATGCGATGCCTGCGATCTTCGCCTCAGTCACTCAAGCCCCGCCTTCGTCCTATCAGTCTACTCAGGGAACAATATCACGTCCCTACCCGCACGCCTCGACTCGATGGGCTACTCGACGGCCTTCTTCCACGGTGCGCCGAACGGCTCTGCAGGCTCAAAATGCCTGCTATCTAATGCAGGCAGGCGTCAAGGAATACTACGTAAGACGGAGTACGCCAACGATGCTGACTATGACGGCAACTGGGGGTATCTGGGATGAAGTTCCTCCAGTACGTAGCTCATCAGATCAGCTCGCTTCGTCAGCCCTTCTTCGCGGCAGAGTTCACGCTCTCCTCGCACCATCCCTTCCGTGTGCCGAGGGTATCAGAGGTCTTACCCAGGGTACGATCCGATGCACAGGCCGTAGCCTACACGCGGATATGGCGCGGAAGTTCTTCGAGACGGCGAGCAAGCGGCCGTGGTACGACAATACCCTCTTCGTGATCGTCATGACCACGCCGTACCAGGTGCGCTGCCCCAGTACAAGAACTCGACGGGTGCCTTCCGCATCCCATCATCTTTGACCCACGAGGCGAACTCGTCGGGCGCGATACGGGCACCTCGCCGCTAAGCCGACCCTACTCCCCACGATCCTCGACCTCATCCGGGGATGATAAACCGATGGTGACCTTCGGTGGTAACCCTTCGACACGACGCGCCCCCGCTTCGTCGTGCAGGATATGGACGGCATCTACCAGATGATCGAGGGGACCACGCCCTGCACTTCGACGGGCAGAAGGTGACCGCCCTCTACAACCTCAAGACCGACCACAGCAGCTCCACAACATCAAGGACCAGCCTGGGACGCCTCTCCCCACCATGCTTCTCCGCCTGAAGGCTACCTCCAGGACTACGCTTGGCGTATGAAGTACCAACAAGCTCACCGAGCTCCACCTCAGCGATAACCCCCCATAACAGCCCATGCAAGACAAGATAAGAGACCTCACTAGGCGACCTCTCAGGCCATCTCTACCGCATCGCCCTGCCGATCATGTGGGAACGAGCTTCGTGCAGGGTCGCCTGCAACTTATCACCGATATGATTTGGCTAGGGGCACTGGGCTCGCAGGCCTTAGCAGCGGTGGGTGCGGCCTCCGTCTTCCTCTGGATAGCTGCCTCCTTGCACTCATCAATAAGATCAGGGCGAAGTGACGATCTCTACAGGGTATCAGGGCTGGTCGTCGTGACGAAGCCAAGAGCTACGCCTCACAGAACGTCTGCTGAGGTCTCCTCCTGAGCGTGGGATGCTGGCGATCTACCTGCTCTTGCAGGCAATCTCCTCGACCTCTATGCGCTCATCCCGGGAGTGTACGTGCCGAGGGGCTGGGCTGCACTGTACTCTCTCGCTCGTAGGCTTCCCCAGCATCTACCTCACGCCTCCTTCACGGGTATCTGATACTGATCGGCGATGGCCATACGCCCTTCAATATCTCGATCCTCGGGCTGGCGACGAATATGTCGCTGACCCCGCTCTTCATCTTCACCCTCGGCTGTGTATCGGGTGCTGCACTGGCTACCGTCGTGAGCAAGGCTTAGTGCTACTGCTCTTCCTCTATCAGGTGAAGCGTGACAAGCTCTTCGGGCTTTCCCTTCCTCGTCCGACTGCACTGGCCACAGATACGACGTATCCTACAGATCAGCGTGCCTGCTTGCTGCGTACTCTTCGCCTTCGTCAGCATCTCATCGGCCGTCAGGTATCCACTCGGTGGGCATATTGGCGTGGCGACGATGACGACAGGTGCGCAGATCGAGTCAGTGACGTAGGGACACCGCCTCAAGGCGTCACCGAAGCCCTGACGACTATCGTCGGCGGGAACTTCGCCGCAGGCGAAAGCTCCGTCGCGTCTATAGCGGCCTTCTGCCGAGCCCTGAAACTTGCGCTCATCATCAGCGTACGGGACGATCCTCTTTGTCTTCTGGGGTGAGGAGATCTTCGCCCTCATCGTCGAGGAAGCCGCCTACAAGGCAGGTGCGGTCTACCTCAGCATCGTCGGGCCTCGCAGGCTTTCATGATGCTGGAGATCACTGCTGAAGGGGCTCTTCTACGGGCTCGGACGCACCCTACCTCCCAGCAGCTGTCAGTATGCTCGGCACGTACCTACGCATCCCCGTGGTGCCCTGCTCTTCCGCCTCGTGGGGCTGGGGATCCGCGCTGTCTGGTGCGACGATCTCATCTCCTCCATACTCAAAGGGCTCACCATGCCTACTTCTTCCTGCTGGATAGCACTCGCACTCAGGAGGGCTGCAGAGCAGCAGAGCCTCGCATAGCTAAAGCCCTCCTATATCAACCAGTATTCCAGTCTACTTTATTCCTCTATATGAACCTCCTTTTCTGCTGCAGATCCTGCTGGCTCGGCTGCAGGCTCCGAGCTCAAGGAAGCCATCAGGGCTACTGCACAGCCCCCTCAACCTTGACATCAAGCACTGGTTCAGCCGGAGCATGCTCGAGGAATGGCTCAATGCTGGTATCAACTTCGGGCTGCGCGTCATCCTCGTACTCGTCCTCTTCTGGCTCCAGTAAGATCGTCATCACCCGCCTGAGAGAAGATCTTCAACAGGATCCTCCCGCCGCCGCAATATCGAGGGAGCGCGTCTCGCTCCTTGACTCAGTCTTCACCTCGATCCCATAGCACTCTCTTCCTCTTCTTGGCTGGTGTGCTCGGCGTGAAGTCCGTATCCTTCGCCGCTGTCCTGGCCTCTATGGGTCTGGCTGTCGGTATAGCTCTCAGTGGGCAGCTGCAGAGACCTCGCTGCGCGGTGTCATCATCATCGTCAAGCCCTTCAAAAGCCGGCGACCATCTCGTCGCAGGGGTACTGATGGCACAGTCAGGCCGTCCGCCTCTTCCACACCGGTACTGACGCCCGATAACAAGACGGCCTTCATCCCCAACGGCCTCCTCAGCAGCAGCGCGTCGTGAGAACTTCTCGCACGAGAATGCCCGCCGTGTCGACTGGACCATCGGTATCGAGTACAGATGAGGACTTCGAGCGTATGCTGCCAACCTCCTGCGCACTCATCGAAGTCAGACTCGCATCCTCAAGACCCGACTACCATCGCCCTGCTGTCTCGGTGCGAGCAGCGTGAACGTGTATCATCCGTGCTTGGACGGCAAACGAGACCTACTGGGACGTCTTCTTCGATATCAACGGGCGTATCTATAGAGGAATTCAGCTGCGGGTATCGGCCCTTCCCACGAGCTCACGTCATCAGGCGGTAATCGTCTCCCTCAGGTCTGTCCAAATCGCAGCGGTAGGTGTCTCATCACCCCGCTGCTGGGGATGACCCTCGCTTCACACCCCTCTATCTCTCCATCTATGTCAGCCAGCTCCCTCCGTCCACTTACGGGAGACCAGCCGCAGGCCATCGACGAACTCGTCCGGCTTCGAGTCAGGTGTCTTCGAGACGCTCCTCAGGGTCACAGGCTCGAGAGAGACGTTCACCCGCTATAACGTCATCGCCCCGCCTCAGCAAGCCCACGCTGGTGCCTACGATAAGACCCCTCGCAGCGCAGCTCTATGCGGAGTTCAAGGCGTTCTTCCCCGACAATGCCGTCGAGTACTTCGTCTCGTACTACGACCACTATCGGCCCGGGCCTACATAGCCGCCTCCGACACCCATATCGAGAAGGATGGCATGCGATCCAACGCCGAGATCGAAGCTCCCGATCTCACGTGCCACGGCTTCCCCTCCTCCTCGGGGCGTGAGGATGTCATCGTGATCCCTCCGTCTCTGTGCCTCTATGGTATGGCAGACCCCAAGGCCTTCGAGGAGAGATCCTGCGCTACAAGAGGACAGCGCTACAGTCAGGAGCAGCTGAGGCGTGACCTGGTCCTCAATCACTACGTCAACGACCGCCTGACCTTCACCCCAGGCTACTTCCGTGTCAAGGGCGATACCATCGATATCTTCCTCCATCGAAGAGCTTCGACGTGTGGCGTATCGTGTGACCTTCTCGGATGATGAGATCGAGCAGCATCCCTTCCTTCGACCCACAGAGCGGTAGAGAATACGGGCCGATGACGCGCCTCGTCGTCACCCTGCAACCTCTTCGTCACGACGCAGGAGCGGGTCAACTCCGCCGTCGGGCAGATCGACGTCGACCTCGGTCAGCGCGTGCAGGAGCTGGAGGACGAGCCGTGCCTTCGAGAGCCAAGCGCCTCTACACGAGCGTACCTAGATCTGGAGATGATCCGCAGGCTGGGCTACTGCTCAGGTATCGAGAACTGCTCCGCTACTTCGATGGTCATTTCGCCTGGCGGAGCGCCCTTCCGTCTCCTCGACTACTTCCGGACTTCCTCCTCATCATCGACGAGAGCCACGTGACCGTGCCACAGATCCATGCGATGACGGCGGTGACCGCTCGCTAAAGACGAGCCTCGTGGATGCAAGCTTCCGCCCTGCGCTGCGCTGGACAATAGACCGCTGAAGTTCGAGGGTTCGACGACCTCACCACGCATCCTCTATATCAGCGCGACGCCTGCCGAATGTAGGCTCACCAAGAGTGAAGGCGTCGTCGTCGAGCAGCTCATCGCCCCACGTGCCTTCTCGATCCGCCCATTGAGGTGCCCCACCTCCATCAGGTCGGTGACCTCGAGCATGAGATACAGATCTCCATCGAGCGAGGCGAGCGCGTGCTCATCACGCTCACCAAGCGTATGGCCGAGGATCTCGGTACCTCATCAAGCACGGCGTCTCATCGTAGCTCCCGCATCCATGGCAGCGTCGACACGCTGGCACGTGTGCAGATCGTGAGGGACCTGCGTAAGGGTGTCATGACGGTGCTCATCGGGCGTGAACCTCCGCGTGAGGCCCCGACCCACCGAGGTAGCCCCTCGTCGCCGTCCTCGATGCCGCCGACAGGAAGGCTTCCTGCGTAGCCACCGCTCGCTGACGCAGACGGCAGGGCGTGCCGCGAAACGTCAGCTGGCCGCGTCATCTTCGCCGACCACATCACCGAGTATGCGCCTGGCGATGGACGAGACCGCCCGCCACCGTACCAAGCAGATCGCTAGCAACGAGGCCAGCGGTATCACACCAGCAGATCGTCAAGAATGGCTCCTCCGCCTTCCCCCGACAAGAGGGCGCGACGAGGCCATTCCTACATCGAGGCTTCGCCCGAGGCTAGCTGTCGAAGATCCCCATCGAGCAGTTCCTCTCACTCGACCAGCTCCGCGAGCTCGCCGAGACAAGCGCAGCGAGATGATGGCCGCAGCCAAAGGAACTCAGCTTCGTCGATGCCGCCCGTCTGCGCAACGAGCTACTAGCGCCTCGAGGAGGAAGATTCGCCTGCTCCAGTAGCCCTCCTCCCCACATAAGCACTCCGCCCCGCTATGCTCACTCGTTGGTGAGACATGGCGGGGCAGGCGTATCACGGATATCGCTCGCTGCGGGGCTATCGATTGATGCGGTAGCTGACGCCGAGGTTGAGGAAGACGTGACGCAGCGAGTAAGGCATGACCTCGAAGCTCTTATCAAAGATCTTCGGCAGGCCTACGTTCATGCCGCGCCGTAAGCCCCCAGTGCGGATCGATCTGGTGGTCTGCACCGAAGCGCACACCGACGTCATGTGCGCACGAGGAAGTCCCCGAGGCTGAAGGCAAGCACGTGCGCACCCTCCTGATGAGACACGACCATCCATGGGCCGTCGCCATCGAGCTTGGCGGTGAACTTGCGCGAGTGCGTGAGCATAGTAGCCCCCAGCCATGAGGCGGAAGGAGCTGTGGGCAGAGCGTGGCTCACCCCCACAGGCACCGACGTAGCGCGTATCCATCTCGACACGCTGGTAGCCCGTGTAGTGCTGCTCCTTGAAGTCCTCACTCTGATAGCGGATGGGCATATCTTCGGCTTGGACGGTGGTGCTAAAGCTACGGATATCGTACTCCAGCCCGAGGAGGAGGGAGAAGGGCTTACAGGCGTGAGGCGGTAGAGAGGTCCAGCCCCACGTTGGGCGTGCAGGCATGAGGCCGTGACCTGTCTTGACGGGCTTGGGTACGGAGAGGCAGAGCACCACCGATAAGTTGGAGCCGAGGTGCACGCCTACACCTGAGGCGTGAGGGCTGCTCGTCACCCGTCTCCAGCGGCGCGAGCGGGGTGCGAGGAGGCCAAGAGAGAGGCCGAGGAGGAGCGTTCGGATCATCTTCGCTACATGCGGACTAATGATGGGGCTTAATGCGGTCCTGGAGCTTGACTCCTCGCGAGGCGTAGCTCGCACCCACAGCACCGATAGTACTCGGCACCACGGAAGCTCGAGGAGAAGACCAGAGCCAGACGTGCTTTACTGTCGTGAAGTCACGGCTTCATGGCGTGTCTTTTCGTCGACGGGCGTGAGGCGCAGGCGATGGTCTGCCACGTCATCAGCGGGGTCGTGGTCTCCAGCCCGACGTAGCCCGCCTCGCCACGATGCGCATCCGTCTGCAGCGTCACGCCACTGAGGTAGCTCATATCGTCGGTAACCGTAGAAGACAGCCGAGACAGCAGCACGGTCTTCGCTGGGAAGCTGACCTTCTTATCCTGCCCATGGATGACCTGCTCACCCGCCTGGTACTGATAGGTGAAGTCCACGATCTCGAGGGATACCGCTGGGCTGACCGAAGAGCGTCGACTCGAGGGGCTTCCCCACGAGACTGGTGCGTCACGACCTGCCCCGTATAGAGAGCACTCCGCGATGACCTTCGTCCCGATACCGAAAGTAGAAGCCCTTGATCGAGCGGATGATGGCGCCGCAGGCGCTCCATTCTCCTCCGTGGCACGACGGGATAGTCCATAGGCGAAGAGGAGAGCATGGTGTAGCCCTGATTACTGGCCACGGTAGGTATTCTCTGGCGTCTTCGTCAGCGCTGATAGCGGGCAGACGATGACGCCCTTGCTCTATCAATCCAGCGCGTGAAGTCGAGGCTCTGGCTGGCGGTGAGTACGCCCTCCTTGTACTGGCGATCGATGAGGCTGCTCCTTGCCGTGATGGGTCATCACACAGGCGAAAAGCTCGCAGCAGAGCCATGAGGCAGTGAAGTGGAAATTCTTTTCATCAACATCTATGTGAATATAAGCTGGCTATCCCCCCGAGGATCAGCAAGCATCAACCCCATCACCGAGCGTGTCGGCGATGGGCTGTGTCGTGTGGCATGAAGGTTTGAAACAACTCACCGTGAGCGGAAGATATCCCCGAGGTCTTCTTGCTTCCTCAGCGACGTAGCGGCGCTCCTGATGCGCGCCTCCTCACCGGTGAGGGCACGAGGTAGTGGAGCGCAGCGCGACGTACCTCACCGAACTTCTCAGCAATAATCTTTTTCGATGAGGGGCTTTCGATCGTGAGATAGCTCTACGCCTCACCTTGCTGATCCACGAACCGTGAAACGCTCTTGTCACCGTGACCGCTGATGCGGATGACGACACCACGATAGCGCTGGATACGCTCCTTACCCCTTCGCTGATGCGGTAGTCAACGGTGATGGTGTCACCACTACGGAAGGCGGGTGGCTCTACCAGTAGCGAAAGCTGCGTTGACGATCTTAATAAAAGTCGTATTGTTTGTCCTTTGGCTTATTTGATTAGTGCTACCACTAAACGCAATATAACAGGCCACACTATACATATATTCACCTGACAGAGAGTGGCATAAAGCGTCATCCAAAGGTACAAAAACGCTGCAATCATAGAGCACGCGATAAGTTTAGCATCTCCAGGACACGATAGCAGCCGAGACGTAGAGCGTAGTGCTGGATGCGCCTGAGACGACATATCGCCAGCACACTTGCTCTCGGCGAGTGTGCCAAGCGATACTGCGTGCAGAAGAGGAGCTGACGACTTGGTCTTCCTCTCACGATGGGACTCACAGTGCGCGCGCCCAGCTCCTACTGCACACGAATCTTTAGGAGCCTGCTGGGACAATTAGCTTACCCGTATAGGTAGCTTGTAGCCGATATAATAGTTGCTCGCTTAACTTCAGGTGGATAGAGTGCTTTGAGACTTTCACCCGGCTCAAGTGCAATACAGTTATGCAAAAGCGCCTTCATCTACCCATTCTATTTTCTTCTGGCAGGGTAATCTGTGTCAGTACTCACGGCAAAGTCACCACATAAGCCCTCAGCAGTATAGGTCATACTCTCAGAGAGCTGTACAGCTCATGCATGCTTAAGACATTGTTTGAAACAATGATCATCAACTGGTCACTGAGTTTGGGAAGCGTTGCCACCTGCGTTACAGCTCACGACAATCCCAAAAGCGTTATATTCAATACGCGTCAAGGCATCAGTAAACCCGACCTTTGCAAGGCGCGTACCCCTCAAAAGCAGCGATGCCAATTGTGTGTATGCTCCCTTCGTATGGATGGCTTTTTAGAGCGTGACACGTGAGAGACATAGTTATTCAATACTTGAAGCTTTACTGGGAAGAGCAACCGTATGGTATTTACTACGCCATTGTTAGCATAGTCCCTATTTGAGTTACAGAATTAGGTATCGTGACCTCTTGAAACTGAGTACAGCCAGACAACGCACCGGGCACCAATCGCCTCCAAGCTTTATTCTGAAGGCAGTCTGGACTTCAGGTGCGAGCAACCATAGAGACGGTAGTAACTCCAATTTTCATCGCCTCGCTCGATCGTGACAGCGTCCACTCGTAGGGATGGGTGTTTGCGCATCAAGACTCCGTTCCTCGATGTACCACGCCTCGGGAAGCGCACCGCCATCGCCTTCTCCGGTCGTTGAACGATAGGACACGGCTGCAGGCGGCTGAGCGTCGCCTCACCCTTCTTGTACATCACGTGTAAGCCACGGCGAAGTTATTCGGTCGCGAGTGCCTCCCGCAGCCGCTACGGTGCAGTCACAGTGGTAGCCCCTCATGCTTCGGCTTACGGTCACTGACCTTCGGCTGACCAAGTGCTCAGCAAGGCACACCCCATGCTCGAGGAGATATCAATAGGATTCTTGAGGTTGCGCGTGAACAGCTCGAGAAGAGCCTCGTCGGCTTGATATCCCAGGCTCTTTGGGGTCAATCTCTTCACGTCAATCAGCCCAAGTTGCTGTCGAATATAGTCTTAGTCTTCGACAGGACTGAACTTTTCCCTACTAAACTCTAACCACTCGACCACACCAGGGCGGGAAGACAATCGCAAACAGGTGGGCTGGATCGTACTCTTGAAGCTGAAGCAGCATCGTCTTGGCTTGCCTAGCGATGTCGTTGTCCGAATGTACCTGCACCGAGAGAAGCCGAGAGGCCTTCCCAACCATTGATCGTACAGCTTACCCCCGACTGAATAGAGGCTTCGAAGTGTAGGTTACCATTGATGAATTAGGTTCTTGAACCACTCTGTGGGTGAACGAACGGTCATTCCCCCAGCATACCGCGCTTGGGGTGATGGACATCATAGCCGATAGCATACTGGTAGGGGATTATGATACTGGAAGATCTTCAGCTTCGCATGGATCTTCCCTTCTAAGGAGAACTCCAAGTCGGTGGTCAGGTACATCACCAGATTGAAAGCAGGCGAACCAAGCGGTATCGGAGGGAGCTTGATGGTCGATAGGCGGACACGCTGCCCTGCATACTTCTCGACATTCAGCCTGCAGCTCAGCATCGATATCGATATCCACAGACCCGACAGCCGACACCTCAAAGAGATCTGGGAGGTCAGCTTGCCTCACGCTTCTTGATACGCAGGCGGATCGAAGGCTTCCATCTCAGGCAAAGCTCAGATCCGACTTGAGGCTCTTGGGGCGATCTTTCAGCAGGACAAGAGGATCAGCATTCACTGCTTGATCGCCCTGCCTACAGGTCAGGCTTGCGTTGGAAGGGAGGTGTTACTACCTTCGAGTTGCTTGAGTAGCGTCTCCCGGACTAGAGAGCTTAGAAAAGTCCGTGCGCACCCGAGGCCCCATCTGTAGCTCCGATGAGATTCACGACATTGATCGTATTGTCGTAGTTATCCTTCGCCGCCACTTGATTTGGGGGTAGTGGAGAGCTTGGAGCTTCTGCCATCTCCGGCACCGTAGGGCGTGACGCTCTCGATCTCTGCGATCAATGCGTCAGGGATCTTCTTTATTCCTCGATGCAGATGATATCATTCTAGCTGCAGGACGCCGAATATAACACCACCAGGTACGCCCATGAGAGCGAAGCGGTGGCGCCACGCAGGCCATGAGCCTCCTGAGGGATACTTGATATGAGCGTATTGCCTCCCGTAGGAGACGATGTAGCCTCTTCCTCTCCTTGGGAGGTGTGAGACCATCACATTGTCTCGAGTCTCCACCTCCATAATCGGCTGGGCAGGAGGAGAGGGAGATTAGGCATGACGGATCAGGCAGGGGCGTCGGTGCCGGCTCTGAACCTGGTGCCTCCTTGCCACACCGGCCAAGAGGAATAAGCGCAGCCATACACGCTACAAAAAGATGAGTATTTTTCCTCATAACAACATTGTTAATCTAATTTTTAAGCCAGGATTAGACGATATGATATAGGATGTGAGACACATCCCATCTATTTTAGTAGCAGATCCTCAGTAAAGCGAGGATGCCCACGGCATACGACAGACAGTGGCACTCCGACCCTAAGAGGGTCGGGTGCATACACTAGGAGGTTTAGGAGAAATAGAGAGGGCATCCTGTCTCTCTCCCTCAATACCAGTGCAAAACAGAGCCACACGAGCTGTGGCGTACCTCGATCTCACTGACAGCTGCTGCTAGATGACCTAATTCCCCGATAATGGGGCTTTATACAGAGGCAAATATAGCATTTTATACTAAACATAGCTCCGTCAACATACCATACATCTACCCCACCTCTCGTGAGAAGGGTGTGACGACCTATATGGTCACTGCTCAAAACTATATAGGTGCGCGCGCGACCAATAGTGGTTCGTATGCAGCCAGTATAGGTTCACTGCAGACCACTATAGGTACGATGCATTCACTATTGGTCTCGTATGTGAGAACCAGTAGAATGACCACAAACAACTATTTGCTCTGCCCCTCCCCCACCATTCCCTCGCCCTCCGATACGGCCTGCAAAGCAGGGCATACTGGTGAGCATCGCGGCAGTGCTGGTGGCATCGTGACCATGCACTGGTAGCCGGTACTGTCGAGTCATGCGACCGACGGCGAAAGAGGCCTCTACCTCAGCCCCGCCAAGAAGGAGAGCAAAGGGCGAAAGCAAAAGTGCCCGCTGCGACCGAAGTCACAGCGGGCACTCGCCGATAGAATATCGAAGGAGACTATTCTGCGCTTTCAGCAGCAGCTCATCGTAGCCTTCGTAGAGCGGCGTGAACGACGCGTCTTAGGAGCAGCCTTCTTGTCAGCCTTTTCATGAGCATGTTCGTTGAAGTCTACGAGTTCGATGAAGCAGAGCAGCAGCGTTGTCACCGAGACGTGTTACCGTCTTGAGGATACGGGTGTGTCACGGGACGGTCAGCGATCTTTTCAGCAACGGGTAGAAGGGTTCATGACAGCAAACTTATTCTGCAGCTCAGCGAAGACGATACGACGTGCGTGCGTGGAGTCTTCCTTAGCGCGGGTCGGCAGGGGCTCGACGTATACGCGAAGAGCCTTAGCCTATAGCGACCGTGGTGAAGATGCGCTTATGCAGGATGAGCGATGCAGCCATGTTGGAAAGCATAGCCTCGCGGTGCCTGCCGACCGAGATGATTGAATTTTCTTATTATGTCTCATCTTTCTGCTTTGGTCATTATCTAAATTGTACTTCTAACATCCATCCGGGGTGGTCCGGTCGCTCCATCAGCTCGTTGAGCTCGTGCATAGACTTCTTACCCGAAGTTGCGGAACTTGCTGAGCGTATCAGCGTCGAGGACGACGAGGTCGTAGAGACAGGAATACGTTGCCGGGCCAGGCAGTTCTGCGCACGGACGGAGAGATCAGGATCCTTGAGATCAGTACGGGCAGCTGAGAGATGCGATCGATCTCCTGCATATCCAGTACCTCCTCGTCCTTCCTCGATTGACTGCATTCTCTTCTACCTCGACAGGGTCAGAGATGAAGAGGCTGAGAGTGCTCGATGAGGATAGCTGCTGCGTCGCCGAGTCCTGGGATGATATAACGTCAGTGGTTATCTCGAGGTCAGCTTCTCGTAGTCAGTCTTCTGCTCCACGATAGTTCTCCGTGAAGTATGACATTACGGATAGGCGTATAGATCAGGTCGATGGCGATCGTCTGCAGCTCATTCTCCTGAGCCATGTCGACCAGCTTCTCATCAGCGGGGATATAACCACGCCCCTTGATTGATGGAGCTCGATAGTAAGGGTATACGCCTCATCGATGTGGCAGATGACCAGCTCGGGATTGAGGACTTCGAAGAAGTAAGCTTGCCGTTGAGCTCGCCAGCGAGGAACTGCTGCTGACCAGAGATTGTCAGGCTGACGGTCTCCTCAGTAGCGTCCTGGACGAGGGCACGGAAGCGGACTTGCTTCGGGTTGAGAATGATGTTGGTTACATCCTCCAAGACACGGAATAATGGCAAATTCATGATTAGCACCTTCGATCTTGATGGTCGAGATGGCGTAGCCTTCAGGTGAAGAAAAGGGTATACGACGCAGGGCATTACCGACAGTGGTACCATATCCCGGCTCAAGAGGGCGGAACTCGAACTTAGCGTACAGGTCCGTCGCATCCATCATGAGGACGTTTTCCGGGCTTCTGAAATGCTAATATTGCCATATGAGGTGAGATAATGAGGGATTGATCTATAGGTATAGTTCGACGATCAGCTCTCGCCAGTCTCTTCGGGGATGTCTTCACGCTGAGGCGCGAAGACTTACCGGAGAAAGCCTGATTCCTCGAGCCAGCTAGCTACTGTGGCTACGACCAGCCGAGAGTCGGTGATGACACTCTGGCTCTTCGCTTCTCACGGACGCCGACGACCTGGCCCAGGCTTGAGGGTGTAAGAAAGGATGTTGACTACTGACCATCGACGGTGATGTGACGGTGCGAGACGAGCTGACGAGCAGCACGCGCTAGCGATGCCGGGCGATGGGACGACGTTGTCGAGGCGGCTTTCCAGGGAGCTGGAGGGACTTCACCCGTGACACGCCCTTCGTGCGCTGAGCCCTTTTCGAGAGGTTGCGGAACTGACGCTCGAGTACGCCATAGGTGATGCCAGCACTTCTGCTTCTTGAGCTGGATGCCATATTCGCTCGTCTTCGACGGCAGTTGTTGCCCGTGCTGTCGAGGAGGATAGTTCTTCTTGGAGTACCTTGTCGGCTTTTCGAAGATAGGTGCGCCAAGCTTACGGGCGATCTTTGATTTTTGAATATGTATATCTTGCCATTGTCTTCTATTGATTGAGCAGTACGAGCGACCTCGGGAGAGTAGACGCTGGAGGCAGAGAGCAGCGAGGTGGCGGGAGGGAGGCGGAGTGCAGCCGACCGGTTATGAGAGAGGATAGATATGAAAGTATGGCCAATCTTTCACTCGTCGTCTACCTCGGCGCCTTGCAGCTCAGGACTCGCCGTTCGCTCGCGCCCTCTGTGCTCGATGGAGGGCACGGTGAGCATGAAGCGTCTCTGGGAGATGTGCTGCATCTTTATGAAACTACTCTGTGATCTGGAGGCAGAGTCAGGGATTAGACGCGACGACGATGGGGACAACAACCATTGTGGCATTGGGGTCACGTCGACGATCTCAGTGGCTTGATACCAGCGCCATGGATGGTGCGGATAGCGAACTCACGTGGTACCTGGGATGCATGACGAAGACCTTGACCTTGCGCAGACCGGGTCGTAGCGACCTTAGCGCAATCACAGGTACTCATCTGAGCAGCGTAAAGGGTGTTCTTCTTAGAGCTACGGAATCCCATCTTGCAGCCCGAGAGACCAGCTGATGACCTGAGCTTCGTTGTTGGTCAGAGAGATGATGTTATTAAAGAAGAGTGGATGTGAGCCTGGCTGCAGCGTCGATCTTGACGGCTTCTTCTTTGCGACTACTTTCTTTATATATCAATCTCTATTACTTGGTAGCTTTCTTCTTATTTGCGACGAGTCTTCTTCTTACCTTACAGTACAGCGTGTTCTTTACGTACTCTGAGCCATGAGAGCAGACCGATACGGTGGCGGACACCACGGTAGCAACCGATGTCCATCAGTCAGCTGATGTTGAGCTGGACTTCGGGCGCAGATCCTTCAAGACCTTGACTCGGCACGATGCCTCACGGATAGCGGCAGCCTGGTCGTGGTGCGGTCCTTTACGCTGATATTGCGATCGGCGAGCCTTATCAGGGATCTTGGTAGCGCTGCTACGACCGATCGAAGATGTAAGTCAAGGCAATTTCTCCTCGTTTGTTTTGTGGCAAGTCGACGCCAACAATTCTAGATAGCCATACTTATCTTAGTTCGTTAGTATTATAGTCCGATGGTTAGAAGTTACCCTGGCGTTGCTTGAACTTGGGGTTCTTCTTGTTGATTACGTACAGACGCCCTTGCACGAACGATCTGCAGTCGGCGGTGCGCTTCTTGGTGATGCTCTTACTTTCATATCTATATAGGGTTTATTTATATCTGAATGATATACGCCCCTTAGTCAAGTCGTAGGAGACATCTCTACCTTGACCTTGTCACCTGGGAGGATCTTGATATAGTGCATAGCATCTTCCCAGAGATGTGGGCGGTGATGACGTGTCCGTTCTCGGCTCGACCTTGACATTGCGTTCGAGAGGGAGCTTCGAGGGATGACACCAGTCGAGTTCTATTGCTGCTTGCTTCGGCATATACTGTGGTTGCGAGATTAGGCTCTCTGTCTGCAAGACTTCCTTGATAAAGTCAAAACGAGAGAGGATATCGGCCTTGCCATCGCGGATAGCGACGCAGTGCTCAAGTGGGCTGAAGGCTGCCCGTCTTTAGTACGGACGGTGCAGCCATCGCGATCGAAGATGACATTCTTCGAGCCCATGTTCACCATGGGCTCGATGCGAATCCACATCAGGCGAACTCAGGCGTGCGCGCGCGAAGTTGGGCACACCTGGCTCCCTCATGCATATTCTTCCCGATCCCGTGGCCTCAAGTTTCGCCGGACGATATGGTAGACCACGTGCCTCACAATGCTGCTGGTGCTGCGCCGATATCACCGACGCGCTTACCCCGCTACAGCATGCTCGATGCCGATGTGGGAGACTCCTTCGTCGTGCGAAGAGCCAGAGTCTCGGGCTACCTCACCTACAGCGAGACGTGAGGCGGGTCCCCAGTGAAAGCCTGCGAGCTTCGTGCCGCAGATCGACGGAACGATGTCGCCGTCATGGTACGACCTTCGAGAAGGGATCCGTACCCTTGGTGTTGACCAGGGTGCGAGACTCCCAGGGAAGCCATTGTAGCCGAGGAAGGCGGGAGTCGCACCGTTGTCACGGATGAACTCCTCAGCGCGCTTGTCCACCGGGGTCGAGACCCGGGAGCTATGATCTTGGCGACCTCGGCAGGCAGTACGACCGACCAGGAGGTTGGCCCGCGCGCATGGGTTCGATCTCTTCGTCTGTCTTTAAGTAGAGTCATCTTAGTTAAGCGGCTGGAGCCGGTGCGTCACTTGATGCGAAGCCACTCTTGAGCCAGACCATCAGTGGCGCATCAGAGGTGGCTCTCGATCTGCTGTGAGGCGTGTCGAGGGACGACCCCCGACAAAGGATCCAGCGGTGACGTACCACCGAAGAACTGGGCAGATCCCCAGAGTTACCGGTGGCACGGGCGAGAGGCCGGGCATGATGGCCACGATGGCGAGGAAGAGGCACCGGGGAGGGTGATGCGTGTGCCAATCGCATCGAGGTGATCCTTCGTAGCCTGTGCCAGGGCTTCACGAGGGATGAACCCATTTGTTACACTTCGGGTCGTTGTGCCATCTGCGCAGGGTTGATCGTGATCGCTGTAGAAGTGGGTGAAGAGGAGGATGAGGATCGCTTGAAGACCAGGTTGTACCAAATGCCATCGTATTGACCCGCCAAAGGCCTGCTTGCGAAGCCAGTGGCACTGTCACCCCTGTGCCCAGCTGAGGCGTGATGAGGGAGCATGCGGTGATCATCTGCTGACGAAGATGACATCGGCATGACGTTAGTCAGCATTGACCTTCAGTGGGATGTGCGCTGGCGAGCACCGCCGTAGCTTGTTCCCGACACGCGCCCGGCGTGCTGTACGGGCACGACGCGCGTACCCTGGACAGAGCAGGATGGCACCGGCGCGACGGCGAGCAGGAAGACGATCTCGAAGAGGAACCACACGAGCAGCACCGCCAGAGGCGCGCGTCGATCAAAGCGAGCACAGCTGTGGGAGGCGAGCGATGATACACCGATCCATGATGATCAGAGATACACCGTTGCTGAGACCCTTGTCTGTGATACCGCTCACGAAGCCAAAAGGACGAACATACTGCCTGCGGCCATGACACGGCGATCGCAGATATCGAGACCACAGTCCAGTCGGCAGTGAAACTGCTTGGCGCAGCTGCGTGGTTCCAGGTTGACGAGATGGGCCCGACCCTGGACGAGCAGCGGGACTGACAGTTGGGCCAGCGTTGTCCACTGGTCGATCTTACGGCGCCCGCTCCTCTTCCTGCTGCGGCTTCTGGTTAGAAGGCACAGCGATAGCGACGAGCTGCATCACGATAGACGCCGGGAGATATAGGCGCACTGATCCCCATAGCGAAGATCGAAGCGTTAGAGAATGCTCGCAGAGACATATCAGAGTGCCATCGGACCTTCGCTTGTCTGCTTGTGCAGGGGCGCTGAGCTGGTTGGGATCGATCCCTGGGATGACGATGCTTGCGATCCCCAGGCGATAGATCCAGGACGAAAACACAAGGTGGTGAGGATCCCGCTGGCGCAGCTCCTCTACCTGCGCATATGTTTTCAGTGTCTCTATTAGGCGCATGAGCCAACTAGAGTTTTGCTGCTACCTCCTGTGCGATGATGGCTGCTTCTGCCGGACTTGGAAGGCGTTGGCCTCGGGCCTCGAGCTTCCAGGCTGGGCGGCGCCGTTACCGAGGATCTTGGCAGGGGTCGTTCGCCGCCGACCAGGCCAGCCTCGATGAGGGTCTGCCTTAGCGATGCAGGGTCAGGCTCTTAGCTTCTGCCAGGCTCTGCGGTGTGGAGGGTTGACGGGTGCATCGACGCGGTTGATATTCTTGAGGCGACTGGGCGGGCGACGCTGGATAGGCATCCTGACCACCTTCGAAGCCGAGTCTTCGCCGTCACCCGAGCGGCTCTGGCCCCTTGTGACCACGGTAGAAGTACCCCCAGGACAGGGGCCAGGAATGCGACCGATGGCGCTTGCAGCGTCTTGACGGAGCCCGCTGCGGGCGTCAAACCCAAACTAAATCCATTTTCTTCTGTCTTTCTTTATAGCGAGATGATTACTCTACGATGCGCACCGGGTGCTTTACCTTCTCGACCATCCACGCGGATCTGAGGATTGTCCGCAGCGCTCCGACACGTACTGGTTGAGCTTCTTCGAACCAAAGTGCCTGACAGGCGTGAAGCTTCTGAGTCTTGGGGCTCGATCTAGCTACATGCTTGCTGGATCTTTATCGTTGACGTGTGCCAGGTCTATGGATGATGAATTGGCCGCTTGAAGACCTTTTCGGCAGAGGATGCCACGCTGACGAGCGACCATCGAGAGGCAGAGCGCATCTGACAGAGAGCTTCGATCATGGCTCGCTTGCGAGGTTCGCGAGGTGAGACGAGACCGCTTGCTCTTAGCGAGTACGTCCGTCGCCGACACTTTCCAGGACGGCACGCGGCACAGCCTATAGCGGTACCGGCGAGAGCGGGCGTAGGGAAGACGCGACAGAGCACCACCGAAGGATGCGGACGTTCGTGAGGATCGTGCCCGCTTGTGGAGGGGATCTCGCCCGTTGCGGCGGGCAGCGGCACCACCCTTCTGGATGGCTGCGGATGCTTGCCAGCGGCTGCTACAGGCCGGAAAGCCGATGCGGCCTTCTTTGCGTCACCACGACGACGACGATAGCTACGAAGGTGAAGGTACGACCACCGCTGGTAACCTTGGTTACGCGGTTGATGTACGTCGCTCTGCGAGCTTATCCTTCTGCTCAGTATCTCGGTTTGTCTTTGTGCGATTATCTGACATTGCGATGAGACGGTATTACAAAGTTAAGACCTGCCGCACGTGCAGCATCAGCAGAGCTCCTTCACGCGGCCGTGGTAAGGGGTACAGCCGTACGGTCAGTCTTACGGTGGAATGCACCTGCGGCCTGGAGCGGCCTTAGCTACCTCCGTACCTACGAGGTGCGATCTCCTTCTTTCGTACCTTCAGCATTGGGCTTGAGGGAAGAGGCGGCTTGCGATCAGTGACGCCATCGACAGCATCGTTGATCACCCTGAGCATAGATGCTGCTTGTTGCTTCCAGAATCACCGTCGGGCAGAGGACGCTCTGCCGTACCGCTGATCTTGGCGCTTTGTCACGCGTCTTGATGCTTCTGTCTTCTTATTTTGCTTTCTTTCAGCAGCATGATTTGCTTTATACGTGTTTTAAGCGGTTTGCCTGGCCAGCTTACCCGACTTACGGCGGACAACCTCACGGAAGCGAGTACTGCCCGCATATAGGCTCCTGGCATACGGAAGGAAGCGGATCTTGAGACGCACCTGGCCCAGCAGCTGCTTGTCAGCCAGAGAGAGGATGATCGTTCTTGTTACGCTCGGTCTTCGTCTCAGGTTGATTTCCTTGGGAGCTGGAGGAGATGTTTGTGCGTGAAGCCGGGGGCTAAGCTCGAGGATCTGACCCTGGTTGGATGCGCGATAGCCGACACCGACCAGCTCCAGGCGTCTTGGGTAGAACACCTTCGGAGACACTCGACGACCCATGTTGTTGATGAGGGCGCGATAGAGGCCGTGCAGTGAGCGCTCTGGCGATCATCGCTACCACGACGGACGACGACCTGAGCATCTTCTACACGGCTACCGATTTCGAGCATCTACGCTCTGGTGTGAGTTCCTATGCCAGGAATTACGCTACAGTGACGGCACCATCCTTCCACGGACACCGTTACGCCAGCAGGGATGCTAATAGTGCTTACCTATTCTTGAGCACTTAGTTTGTACCTCCGCGCTTTAGTAGATGTAACGCAGCACTTCGCCACCTACCTTGAGCTGCGAAGCTTGCCTCATCGGTCACGACACCCTTCGAAGTAGAAGAGGATAGCGTGCAGGATTCTACCGTGACCAGTCGTGCAGGGCATCTCCCGATGGCCGACATGCCCACGAGAGACCTGGGCGAGGAGACGCGCTTCCGTATGAGGCGTTCCGCGACCAGGCGGTCGTACTTCAGAGCCACCTTGATGCTCCCACTGAAGCCATCTTCGACGAACTTAAAAGTTGAGGATGCTGCTTGCCTTGTCGAGAGGATCTTCGTGATCTCTTTCTTTAGATTGAGACGCGTAAGGGATCTCGACCGCACGATGAAAGCCAGCCTTGCTGCATTACGCAGGCGCGTCAGATAATCTGGCACTAGATCTGTCATTAAAACTGAGGTCAAATTGAAGTCCGGTCGTCCGGACAATGACTAAACTTATACTGCTTAGTACATGCTTTTGACCAATAGCAGCCTCCCAAAGGGAGCGCATCGGCGCGCCAAAAGCATGCAGTTACGAACTATTTATCACCGCACAGCTCCACACAAGCATAAAGCGCGTCATATCAGCTCAAAGAGAGGCCAAAGTCGGAGGGATAGATTTGCCTTTCCAAGGGCCTCTTCCACCTACACACCCCACCATCAAGGCTGAGAGCCTCCTGGGAATGTATGCACTGGCAGGACACACCTCACGAGAAAAGAGGGAACTACAACTAAAGGCTATCCACTCAGAAATAGAGCAAAGTAAACACGCCACCCGCGATCACCAAGAGGCAAAAGAGCAAAAGCCCGTCCTGACTTTCTCTCTGAGCGAGGTGCTATAAATAACAGAAGGCCATGTCCTTACGTCTAGAAAAGCAGGATACATCCCAAAGTCCGACCAGTTCTCGAGACAGAAATAGAGGAGAGACTCAGCAGGAGAAACATCAGTACCGAAGAAAAGGAGAAAGCTGCTGATACGTGTAATTGCTTTGTGCTTCAGAAGCTATCAAACAAGGAACCCTACTCACGTGCAAGGCAATACCAGCGAGCAAGAGAGGACGGATGCAAGAAAGCGGACACGCGACCTACGACGATATATGCGAAGGAGGTGGGAAGTATTTCTATAAATAATCAAGGGCTCCCCAAGCTGCACCCCATTCCAGCAGAACAAGACTGCACCTACACCCAAAACACGCAGAGCAAAGAGTCTCGAGGAGGGAAAAATCAACCTACACTGGTAATTGTGGGCGAGCCACTGCTGGTCAACGCGCCGACCACTGCTGGTCAGAGAGCAGGCCACCACTGGATTCGCTCCACGAATCAAATAGTGGTTCATCACCACCACCACGAGGGCACCCTATCTTACCGCGGCTGGGAACACCACATCCTCCTAAAACAAAGCTGAGATACTCACACAGACAAAAGAATGCCGCCAAGCGCCAGCCCTCTTGCAGGCTGGCGGCAGCAGCCATTGAGATGGAGCGGGCTATAGCCCGCTACCAGTAGAGATCATAGGCACGGATCTCACTGCGCGTACCACTGATGGGTCGACCCGCCGAGCTGATACCCGAGGAGATGCACCTCACGCTCACCCACAGGGCGCGTGCCCGAGACCATACCGTCAGCGCCACCAGACCATCAGTTGGCCGGGTAAAGATCTGCCACCATGGGTGTGCCACAGGATGGGAATGCACGGGGCTGTCGCCGATGCTATCTATCGAGGGCGGGCGTTATGCTCCATAGAGCACAACAGGAACGCATGAGGGTCACTTCGTTGGCGATGACTTCGAAAGGGCTTTCGGTTGCCATTCACCCAGTCATCACGCCCGATGAGGGTGAGCAGGGCCATTCCAGGAAGCGATGCTGTCGCGAGGGCGTACCACCGACTGGAGAGCCCAGCGGATATTGGCTCCAGATCATCACGATGTTCGTGATTCCCCAAGACAAGTACACCCATAGGGGCGCATGGGAGCGAGCGGAGCGAAACCATCACGCGCGGATCGCACAAAGCGTGACGGCGCGGTGATCGATGAAGTCCCCACCGCAAGAGGATGAGGTCAGGCTGCTGATCTTGGATGAGCTTCACCGCACGAGCGATATAGTCAGGCGTCATTGCTTCCGCCGATATGCGGGTCGGAGAAGACCAGACGCATACGCTTCTCGGAGCTGTGCCCTTCGGGTACTAGACGGTGAGGGTGCATTTCTGCATGACGCGCGGGTGGCCTCGCGCATTGCGATGCCGATGACCATCGTCGTGAAGAAGACCCGCCGAGCAGCGATGAAGGCGACGACCTTCTCCCTGCTTTACCGCAGGGCGAGCCCGAGCGCAGAGCGAGCTGCGCGCGCATCGATATGGCGTAGGATATTCACCCGACGACAACCGCTGTGGCGTACATCGTGGAGAAAGAAGATGCTACGCCCACCATTCATCACGGCACTCGTCCAGTCGGCTTCAGGCGGCGATGAATGAGGGGCGCGATGGAAAGGTACAAAGATCAGCACCAGCAAGCCCCGAAGGCACGCGCAGACGTGGCCCCAACATTGCCCTGCGCGCCACCCGAGGTACGGGAGAGGAAGAGGCAGCAAGGATGAGACCTAAATAAACCATAGTACAAAGGGAAAGTAGCGTGCGACCTTAGAGCCCCTCGGAGAGGACTTACGGTCGAAGATCTTGAACTGATAATACGTCAGGATCATCCCCAGCACCCCTGCAGCGATGTCCAGGAAGGGCATAGCGAGCCATACACCGTAGGGAGTCCCAGAGCAGTGGGAGAGGAAGAGCGCAGGCAGGAGGAGAGATCTGACGAGAGACTCAAGAGAGCTGCCTTCCCCAGAGCCGATCTCTGGAAGAACTGCGTGGCGTGACCTGGAAGCCTGCAGAAGCAAAGCCATGAGGCAGGGCGCGCCATGCACCGAGGCCTCGATCATCTCAGGCGAGTTGGTGAAGAGCGAGGCGATCAAGCCTGGCAGCCACCACCGCTACGATGAGTCACGGCTCCGATACCGAAGTTCGTGAAACGAGCAGATCTTGAAGGCCTGACGCACACGAGTCATCACTTTGGGCTCCGTAGTTGTGTAGCCCACGATGGTGTTCCCGTCGAGCGATACCGAGCATGAACATAAAGCCCACAGGGCTGCGCTATTGATGATCATAAGCGCTCGGTCAGCCATCGGGGTTCTCTGCATGAGCGTGCCAGGTAGAGTTGATGGGGAAGGTGATGCCACTACTGAGGGCTGCAGGAAGGGCGGCGCCGATAGAGAGAATCGCCAGGATCTGCTCGGAGGAGCGCATGTTGCGTCGGCGGAACTGCACCTCGCTCTTGCTGCTGAGAGTGCTGCATCACAAACGCTGCAGACACCGCCATAGCGATGACCGTAGCCAAGCGGCCCCCTCAATACCCCAGCCAAAGACGTGATGAAGAGCAGCATCGAGGGTATGGAGCCCGCCCCGATAGAGCATCGTGATCATCGCCTTGTAAAGGTAGCCCGAAAGCACGCATGATCGCATTGAAGCTGAAAGCAGAGCGTCGAAGATATTCCCCGGATCGCGATCTTTCAGATGGTCGTAGGCGAAAGGGGCGATGCGGTCGTTGGCCCCCAGAGCTCGGAGGATATCGTCGAGGCCAGATCATCACCGGCACTAAGGTCAGGGCCTGCGTGACCAGAGTCAGCAGGAGGGCAGTACTCGGGAGTACGCTCAGCCTGATCGTGCTTGTTCTCGCCAGAGGATGGACACACGAGATGAAGCCCCGACACGATAAAGCATACCGAAGGCGGACGAAGACGGGATAAGGAAGGTCAGAGCAAGCCCCTGTGATGGCAAAGTTCACTGACGCCCTGCCCGATGAAGAGTGCGGTCGGCGACGCTGTAGAAGCGCGTTGACCATCGTCCCACAATAGCTGGGACACCATAGTGAATAAGGGAGGCGTGGGATACTCTCGTGAGCTAAAGCTCGATGCGCTCGGTGTTTTTCTACCTGCGTGAACATGAGATCTCTGCTTTATAGGGTCGGCACCGCTATGATAGAGGCGCGGTGAGGGTGCTCGGAGGTCTCGAAGATAGAGGCTGCCCGCTTGCATTGCATGGGCGGCCTCTTGTAGATGTTTGCTACCTCAGGTAGCGGCGGTGGGTGCGACCTCTATAGCAGGGCAGAGGCACCCGACGAAGTTCGTTCGATTAAGAGAAGAACTCCCAACAGCCGTTGGGAATGTCTCTTCCTGGAAGATCATAAGCACCCGTCTTGGGGACTTGACATCTTGATGACCTTAAGTAGGTACGACCGTGTGGCCTTCTTGAATGATGCGCTGCTTTCTTTTGCCATTGTCTTTCTCCTCGTGATTTGCTGTTTTCCTTATGGATAATCATACGCTTGAGGATGGGGTTGTACTTTCTCAGCTCAAGACGCTCGGTCGTATTCTTTCTGTTCTTGGTCGTGATGCTGTGGGACGTCCCTGGCATACCACTCTCCTTGTGCTCAGTGCACTCGAGATGACCTGTACTCTGTTTTCCTTTAGCTTTCTTTTGCCCATGATCTTCTACTTTTACTTTTCGTTTCATGGTGAGCCATTGTTTTGCAGCCTGCGCACAGCGGCATCGAGACCGATCTTGTTGATGGGGCGGAGGCCTGCGGCGAGACACCTTCAGGACGATCCAGCGACCCTTCTTCTGGCCAGAAGAACTCGACAGTACATCTAGGTTGACTTCGAAGCGGCGCTTTGTCTTGCGATTGGGTGCGAGACATTGTTGCCGACCGGAGGCTTTCTTACCTGTAATCTGACAAATCTTTGACTTACTCTTATTTTAGTTTGTTATTTCTAACGTAATCAGCGACTTGTCTTCACGCCTCCCTCAGGAGGACTCTACAATCGGTCTGCAAAAGTAGGCAAAAATACGCACATGAGCAACGCAACATGCTATGCAGACGTATCGTCCACCACGACGGAGGCGGTGAGCGTAGCTCGCTGGCCTCGCAGTGGAGAGGGAAAGGCATAGCTACGACTCCTCGATGGTGGGATCTTCGGGAGAGGGTTCGTCGCTGAAGATGATGGAGAGTAGCGCCGAGCGTGAGCACGTCTCAGGCTGGAGGTAGCGCCACTCCTTCGGGGCGAGGCTCGCCTGCGAGGAAGGTTCCCACGGCTGTCGTCATCTGCCACAGCGAGCGAGGCTTCCCCGTGCGCCCCTCGGTGACCTTGATGATCGCATGATGGCGATCCATACTCAGGTCGGGTGATGATAGGGATATCCGTGGCGGTATCCTTGTTGCGACGACCGATGGCATTCACCCCCGACGTAGAGGGAAGAGCTGCTTATAGCCGAAGCATTCTCTACCACGATGATATGCCCGACGGAGGTGCGCTGCTCTTGTCGCTTCGTGCTGCTAGCCGAAGTGCAAGCGCGAACGCAGGTTGAGCTGATACGTACCGGGCAGATGATCGAGGCGATCCTCTCCGGGCCTGCAGCTCCTCGATACGCTCCCTCCTCAGAGGATCGCTGTATCACGCAGGGCAAGATATTTTCTTCATCGCACTACTTCGCTGTAGGGGTAGCGGCGGTCTTAGCCTCAGGGCGGCTCAGGACCTTCGTGTAGCGTGCAGGGGTCTGCGAGAGATCCTCTGCGGCACGCACCATCTTGTCCTCGGCGACGCTGCGCTCCAGCGCCCCCTGTGTAATAGTGGCGGGTGAGGATAGCACCCGTCAGGTACTGCTCGATGAAGGACGAGTGCTCCTCGGGTCGTGCTTGAGGTCGGGGACGAGGCTTCTTCAGCGCCTCGAGGCCTCACGACTCTTGTTGAATAGCCCTCGAACTTCGCCAAGTCCTCCAGCTTCTTCAGCTCCTTGCCGCTCTCGGCGGTCGTAGTCGAACTTCTTCTCGATCATGTGATTAGAGAGAGGCATAGTCTGCATCCGTGAGCTTGAAGTCACGGGGCGAAGCGATCGTGCGGTGACTGCGCACATGAGTCGGTGATCCAGTCGAAGGCATCGTTGATTGACACGCAGGTGAGTACACCATCGTGGGCAGCGGGTCATTCGTGAGAGCGATGTCGGGGAGGATACCACCAGCATCACGGACCCTCACGGCCTGCTCGCGTGGCTGGAAGACCTTCGTCAGGGCTGTCAGGCAGGGATCGTAGCGCCCTTACCCTCACGCAGCGACTGTTGGTTGATGCGCTGGATACAGCGACCGCTGGGGATGTAGTACTCGCCGTCGTGAGCTTGATCGTCCCGTCGTAGGGGAGCTGCATCGTCGTCTGCACAGCGCCCTTACCATAGCTCTTGACGCCCCATGACGACAGCGCGATCGAGATCTTGCAGAGCACCGCTCACGATCTCGGAGGCCGAGGCTGACTGCCCATTGATGAGCACTGCGATGGGGATCTGCGTGTCGGGAGGCTTGTCGGTCGTGCGATGGACGACCTCCTGACGGCGGGCATTACGGCCACGCGTCGTCGACCTCCTCGCCTGCGGGGACGAAGAAGTTGACGATCTTGATGGCTTCGTCGATGAGCCCACCACCATTGTCGCGTAGGTCAAGGATGAGCCCGCGGAGCTGGTGCTTGGACTTGAGGTCCAGGAAGGCCTTCTTCACCTCAGCGGCTGCTGTGTTGGGGAAGCCCGTGAGGGAGATATAGCCCATATCCTTCCCGATGACACCATGGTAAGGCACGGGGCTGACCTGAATCTTCTGACGGCGGAACTCGATACGGCGAGGCTTCGACTCCCCTGGACGCTGGATGAGGAGCACGATCTTGCTCCCTGGCGTACCCGTGAGGGGCGGCACTCACCTTATCGCTGGTCGACTTACGGAAGTCCTGACCGTCGACCTCGAGGATGACGTCACCAGCACGCAGACCGGCCTGCGCAGCGGCGCATCCCTCCATAAGGGTCGTTGATGATGATCAGTGCTATCGGGCGCTGCGAGATGACCGACCCGATACCGCCCATAAGCCCCAGTCGTCAGGAGACGGAGCTTGTCGGTATCCTCCGACGAATAGTACTCTGTATAGGGGTCGAGGCTCTCGAGCATACCGTCCAAGCCGATACGGCTCAGACGCTTGATATCGATGGAGTCGACAAAGTGGCGGTCGAGGAGCGCCAGTGAGGAGCCGAAGATATCGACAGCCTGCACGTAGCTAAACTTATTATCCTTCTTCTTCTCTTCCTTGCCCTTCGTCTGAGCCGACGCAGGCGTGAGGAGGAGTAGGCCGAGCGCGAGGCTCAGGATCTTCGTCCAGTAAGTCATAGATGGATTGCTAAATTGAGGTAGGAGCCCTCTCCACGCTGGGCAGCGGGGCGAAGACACCTCGATATATACTATGCGCGGTCTCCGAAGATAGCGGAGCCGACACGCACCAGAGTAGCGCCCTCACGGAGCGCCAGCGGATAGTCTCCACTCATCCCCACAGAGAGCTCGGTGAAGAGCTCGGGCTGGAGGAGCAGTCCGAGAGCGGATCCGTCGAGAGACGATGCACCGTGGCGAACTCACTCGATGACAGCCTCATCATCGACATTGCTCGCCAAGCCATCAGACCATGGAGAGCGACGCCACGATAGGTCTCGGGGCTCGAAGCGATGCGCCCGAGGAGCTCGCGTAGCTCGTCGGGAGAGAAGCCACTCTTCGTCTCCCTCACGGGCTACATGCACCTCGAGGAGGATGGGGAATGGTGCGCCCACACGCTGGGAGCCTGACGGCATATCTCCAGAAGGAGGCGCTCAGAGGTGACGCTCTCGATCATGTGGATGAAGGGAGCGATGTACTTCACCTTGTTCGTCTGCAGCGGCTCGATGAAGTGCCAGACGAGGTCAGGGATAGCGCTCACGGAGGCCTCCCACTTCTCTACCAGCTCCTGCACACGGCTCTCGCCGAAGAGGCGCTGGCCTGCAGCGTGCGCCATCTCGATATACTCCGCAGGGTGGAACTTCGACACGGCCACCAGCCGTGCCCCACCCGTCAGCGTGGAGCGTATCTTATCGAGGGCGCTCAGCTATATCCTCACTTCTCAGGGGCTTCATATTTGGAAGACGTCTAAGATCTGCGTGTCGGTGACTGCAGCGATCTCGTAGCTGGCCATCTGGCTATCGAGCTGAGCCTTCAGCTCGGTGACAGCGATAGAGCAGCGAATCGGACTTGACGATCATCGTAGCGAAGTCTTCTTCTCCGAGCCACTCTTCTCATCAACGGTGATGAAGTTCACCTTAGCACGGAAGTAGCGGTCGTCCTCGGCCTCATCGTTGAGGAAGAGCTCAGCGATACGCGCACGGCGGATATTCACCACCTCAGCTCACCGACCGAAACGAAGGGTCTAATCTCCTTGATGATACGCTCCTCTGCCTCTGTGAAGGAGAGGCATCTACCAAGTAGCTTTCGAAACCTTCTTCATACCCATCGAGTCGGCCTGGCGCTCGTAGGAAACTTTGCATTCGAGACCAATAGTTCATCGTCTGTATCTAATTCTTGTATTTGTATTCTGTATCAGGGTGTCGAGGCTACTCCTCGTACATGTGGGCGATCTCGCTGGCGTAGTGCTCAGCGACGACCTTACGGCGCAGCTTCAGCGTATTGGTCAGCTCGCCACTCTCCAGCGTGAAGGGCGTCGTCATCAGGTGGAATTTCTTCACCTTCTCATACTGCGCTACGGAGCTGAGGCAGCCTCTACGTGCGCCATCACGAGGCGGTGCACCTCATGCCGCTTTGCTGAGCTCCTCTTCGCTGAGGTCACGAGACACGCCACGCCTCGGCAGCCTCACGGCGCAGCACCTCCCAGTTGGGGTAGATGAGCGCACTGACGAACTTATGCCCGTCAGCGATGATAGCGACCTGCTCGAAGAGCGGATCGACCGTGAGCAAGCCCTCGAGCATCTGCGGAGCGATGTACTTACCGTTGGCAGTCTTGAAAGAGGTCCTTGATACGCTCCGTGAAGTAGAGCACGCCATTCTCCATACGACCAGCATCCCCCGTGCGGAAGAAGCCGTCTTCGGTGAACGCCTCAGCGTTGGCCTCAGGGATTATTGTAGCAATCCGTCGTCACCGTCGGGCCCTTGATGAGGATCTCACTCGTCTCGGGATCGATCTTCACCTCGAGGGCGGGCATGATCGTACCGATTGACTCGAGGTCAAAGCCCCACCATAGGCTGGGAGGACACCGTCGCCGTCGTCTCCGACAGCCCTGTAGCCCACACATAGGCACATTGATCAGCGCAGGAAGGCGCAGGATCTCGGGCGAGACCGAAGCCCTGCCGTGGGGAAGAAGCGACCGCGCTGCAGCCCGATGGCCTTCTTCACCTTCGCAAAGAGCGTCTTATCGTAGAGCTTATAGAGGAGCTTGAGGTAGAGTGGCGCCTTCTTCCCCTCGTTCACGAAGTCGAAGAAGTAGCGATCCCCTACCTGGATAGCGTGGCGAAGGACATAGCGCAGGGGCTTAGGGCGAGCGATTGATCTTATCCTGCACACCGATATACACCTTCTCCCAGAAGCGGGGCACATTGCCCATCATCGAGGGCGCACCATAGGCAGCGCCTCGAGGATACGCTTCGGGTCGCTGAGGACAGCCACCTGACAGCCCATGCTGAGGCAGAGGTAGCTCCATGCCTTCTCGAGGATGTGGTTCAGCGGGAGGAAGCACATCGAGACGTCGCGATTCTGTGATGAAGGGTACTTGAGCTGGTGCGCATAGAGCTGCTCGATGAAGTTGCTATGATGCAGCATCACGCCCCTTGCTCTTACCCGTCGTACCGGAGGTGTAGATGATGACCGCCAGGGTCGGTAGCCAGCGATTGGCTTGCCGTGACGTTCGCCTTGTTCTCACAGGGAGACGGAGTCCCACGGCGCACAACTCATCATAGTACATCGAGGTCGTGTCCCCAGGGGCCAGTACCACCTCGTTGTCGAAGATGATCAGCGGCGAAGTGACCCGCCACGCTGCCACCTCACTAGGCATTGTTGTACTGGAACTGACCGCCGACGAACATCGTCTCGACGCCAGCATCCTCCGATGAACTGCACCTGATCGGGCGTACTCGTCGCGTAGAGGGGGCACCGAGACGGCGCGCATCATGAAGATCCCCAGCTCGGTCGTGATACAGCCCACACGGTTGGGCGAATAGATCGCGATACGGTCGCCCGTCTGGATCTGCAGGTAAAGCTAAGCCCTTGGCTGCCGAGAGGCAGAGTTAGCGACCTGCTCGCCATTGAGCTTCTCCCAGCGCTCATTATGCTTGTTGTAGTGGCGCATAATGGTCTTGCCTGGGTAGCGTACACGGAACTGGTGGGGAACTCCGCCAGGGTGATACTAGGTATGGAGGTGTCGTTGGTCTGTCTATACAAGTGTGGTCGAGGGTGGGATGCCCCTGACATTCTCTACTAAATTTGCCTATTCTTCTCGTCCCGCTCTATGGATAGTTCGCGAGGACTGAGTCCATGCCTCCTAAGGCTACGAGCGAGCCCTTCCCGTTTTCTGCGGTGTGGCTACCACTACTTCTCCCAAACGGAGAGCAATAGAAAAGATGCGCCTATCCTCACGAGAGAAGAGGCGTAGAGCAGTTCAGGAGATTTCCTTCGTCCACGTGCGTAGAATGTGGGACTACGCACGAGATATTCAATAGGATGCAGGTGCGTGGACGATAAATCTACGTGCGTGGACGGAGGAATTGCAGCGGTGCAGGGTAGTCGCCATGGTCAGGGGCGATGCTCTCGCGCTCTTCGGAGCAAACACTGCAGGGGGCGAGGGGCGATCCGCCCGCTGGGACAATGGAGGTATTTCCGTAACTTCGTAGCGTATAAAAAGAGTGATCACTTATGAGTATGGATAAAGTGGGAGGATCAACCCTTTTGGCCTCACGTAAGCTCAAGGCCGGGGACCAGATACTATTACATAGACGCCAAGCTCGACAGCAAGGGCAATAAGTACATCGTGCTCTCAGAGACGCAAACTCAAGGAGGCGAAGGTAGCTCGAGCGTCACCGTATCTTCATCTACGAAGAGGACTTCGCTGAAGGTCTCCAGAGGCCCTGCATGACACCATCCTCGGTCTCCGACACCGCCCTCGCAGGCGAGTGAGCCCACTGCCGCCGAGGCAGGCACCACGCACGCTCACCATACAGAGGCCACGGCCGAGGCGCTTCGCGACGAAGACCTCCAGCTCCAGTCCTTCGATATCAGGTGGACCGACGAAGCTTAACCCCCCCCCCTTCAGTCACCCACCTCTGATGACCCATCGATCAGCTCTCTGGGCTCGCTTTGCCCTACTCTGGCTCATCGCTGGGGTCAATGTCCTGCGCATTGGCCTCGTGAACTGACTCCAGCGAGGACGAATATCCTGTGAGCATCCTCTGGCTCATCGGGAGCTTGGCCTTTCTTCGCCGGCTTCATCTTCCCCGTGTCGTGCGGCGCAATCTCATCGGGCTTGCCGATCGAGCCGAAAGGCACCCTGCGCTGGTATCAGTGCTCACGCCCTCTCGTGGATCATCATGGCGTTTCGCCAGTCGCCCTCGGCATCACGCTGCGCGCCCTTGACCTCGTGCCCCACTCCTTCGTCACGGGCTTCTATACGGGGCTGGGACTCGCCTGCTGCTCTCCACCCCCTATCTCCGCCTTCTCTCTCCGACCCAAAGCGATGACCGATACCTCTGTCGCTTCGAAGACAAGAAAGCTGCCTACTACACCTCGGCTGTAGCTCAACTTCGCCGAGACGTCGACCGATGGGCGCTCGCTGCTTGCCCAGGGGTACGGGCGATGCGTCCGAGGGAAGTAACGACATCTGCGTCATCAACACCTGCTCGGTGACGGAGCTGGCGGACAAGAAGCGTACGCGATGATCCGCAAGGCTGCCCGTGAGCATCCTGGCTCCTTCGTCGTCGTGACGGGCTGCTATGCCAACTCAGCCTGAGGAGATCGCAGACATCGAGGGCGTCCATCTGGTCATCGGATCGGAGAAGAAGCTCGACATCGCCGACTACCTCGATCTGGAGCGCCCCGTGATGCGGGTAGCCAGCATCGTGAAGGGCGTACGAGGACATGCACGCTTCCGCCTCAGCTCGTCCTCCGACGAGCGCACGCGTCACTTCCTCAAGGTGCAGGACGGCTGTGACTACCACTGCACCTACTGCACCATCCCCAAGGCCCGAGGCGAAGCCGTAGCGGCTCGATCGCCCGAGATCGTCGCCGAAGCCGAGCGTATCGCCCGCGAAGGTGCTCGCGAGATCGTGCTGACGGGTGTAAATATCGGGGACTTCGGCAAAGGGTCATCAGGCGAAGACTTCTTCGCCCTCATCAAGAGCACTGGATAAAGGTCGAGGTATCGAGCGCTTCCGCATCGGCTCCATCGAGGCCCAACCTCCTCAGCGAAGAGATCATCCGCTACTCGGCTCCTCACGGCGCATCGCCTCCTCACATCCCCTACAGAGCGGTAGTGACGAAGTCTCCACGCCTGATGAAGCGCCGCTACGACACGGCGCTCTTCCGCTCCCGTGTGGGCTGATCCGTGAGCTGATGCCCCATGCCTTCATCGGCGTGGACGTCATCGTCGGCACACGTGGCGAGAGGAGCGCTACTTCGAGGGTGCTATCAGTTCCTCGAGGTCTACCCTTCTCCCAGCTCCACGTCTTCAGCTATTCGGGCGCGAAGGCACGGCAGCCCTCTCCATCGAGCATGCCGCATCACGCCCCGCGACAAGCACAAAGCGCAGTCGCGTCTGGCTACGTCTCCGAGGGAGCGTCTGCAGGACTTCTACCGCGCCAACCTCGGCCGTGAGCTTACGGTCATCTGGGAGCACAGCAGACTATGACAGCCGCATGATGGGCCACTAGTGAGAACTATATCCGTGTGGCGCAGCCTACGATGAGGCGGCTATCGGCACGACGACGCATCACCCCACAGCACCTCGATGCGTCGGGGACCTTCGTCTATTGAGCAGCGTACGAGAGATGACTGAGGCAGCTGACCTCACTATCCTCCTTCGCGGCCTCTTCGGCCTCTTGGCACGTACCTGCCGTGGGTGGTCATCCACGCGCTGTGCCATACGACCGCCTTCCTCATCGGGCGCCTCATAGGCTATCGCCGTGCCGTCGTGCGGGCAATCTCCCGTAGCTTCCCCGAGAAGACGACCGAGGCTGCGACAGATCGAGCGGGACTTCACCTGCAGTTCGCCTACAACTTCCTCTCCACGCCGAGCTCCTGCACCGGAGCCCCGAGCGCCTCACCAAGGAGCACTCATCATGCCCGATCTCTCGCCCCTCGTGGAGGCAGCGAAGAGTATGACTGCGTGCTCGTCGCCCTCGGGCACTACGGGCAACTGGGAGCTCTTCTCCACGGGGCAGATCCAGCTCGCCACCATCGGCTACAGCATGGATCAGGTCTATCGCCCGCTGAAGACAAAAGGCTCTCGATCGCCTCTTCGCTGAGCAACGCGCGCCGAGCGCACGCCTCGTCGCCAAGGACAAGATCGCACGCCACATCGTCGAGTACGTGCGTGCTAAGGACGGCCGTCACTGGTTCGTCGCGATGATCACGGACCAAGCGGGCATCGGTCGCCACCTACTTCACCGACTTCTCCACCAGCCGACAGCGCGATCCTCGACGGCATCGAGCGCCTCGGGAAGAAGTACCGCCTGCCCGTCTTCTACTTCGACATTGAGCGAAGGGCCCCATCCAGTTCGTAGGGCGCTACGTGCCTATCTACGACCTGCGGAGGGCGACCGCCCGTCTATGCCGTCACCGAGCGCTATGCCCGTATGCTGGAGGCAAATATCCAGCGCGACCCAGCAGCCTGGCTCTGGTCGCATAAGCGCTGGAAGCGCCCCCTCGAGAACTACCCGGGCCGTGCGCGAGTGCCCGACTCAAGCACTCCTTGACTCTGAGCAAGACAACTTCTATACTACACGCTATGCATCCTACCACACACGCCGAGGTGGCCGTCCTCGTCCTCAACTGGAATGGCCGTAGCCTCCTGGAGACTCTTCCTCCCCTCTTGGGTGCAACACACCCCCGCAGGCGCAGACCTCATCATCGTAGACAATGGCTCGACGGACGACTCCGTGGCCTTCGTCCGCGAGCACTATCCCGAGGTGCGCCTCCACCTCTTCACCGAGAACCACAGCTTCGCTGCGGGCTGCAACAAGGCCATCGCCGAGCTGGACTACAAGACCGTCGTCCTCCTCAATAGCGACGTCGAGCTCAGCCGCAGGCTGGCTCGATGAGCCCCTCCGCCTCCTCGACTCCGACCCCACGATCGCGGCCGTCCAGCCTACGATCCGTGCACAGCGTGACCCGAAGAGCTTCGAGTACGCCGGTGCCGCTGGTGGCTTCATCGACTCGCTGGGCTATCCCTTCTGCCGTGGCCGTCTCTTCGGCACGCTCGAGGAGGACCACGGGCAGTTACGCTAACCCCACGGATCTCTTCTGGGCATCGGGCGCCTGCCTCATCATCCGCCGTGACGTCTATCTCGAGGTCGGCGGGCTGGTACGATCTTCTTCGCCCATCAGGAGGAGATCGACCTGTGCTGGCGACTCAATGCCCGCAGGCATCGCATCGCCTTTCGCCCCCACCTCGGTCGTCCTACCACGTCGGTGGCGCCAGCCTCTCGGCAGAGAGCGCAAGGAAGGTCTTCCTCAACTCGGGAACAACCTCCTGATGATCTACAGAACCTCCCGCACCCCGCCTGCACCGCGTGCTGCTCTGCCGCTTCTTCCTCGACGTCTTCGCCGCCTTCGTCTACCTCCTTCAGCTCAAGCCCCGTCACTGCTATGCCGTCCTCGAGGGCTGGCGCTGCTTCATGATCAAGCGCCTGCGCTACGAAGAGGTGCGCAAGGAGAATATCGCTAAGACCGTCCGTCCCCTCCCCAGGAGCCTGATGAAGCCCTACAGCCTCCTCGTGCAGTACTACCTTCGCGGACGCCGACGCTACAGCGACCTCCCTCAATAACCCCCGCCTCACCAGCCCTCCGCCTATGAACACCCTCAAGCCGCTGGCCGAGCGCATGCGCCCGACGAGCCTCGAGCACTACTTCGGCCAGTCCCACCTCGTCGGGCCGCAGGGTATCTTACGCCCTATGATCGAGCAGCAGCGCCTCCCGTCGCTGATCTTCTGGGGCCCTCGAGGAGTGGGTAAGACGACGCTCTCGGAGATCATCGCCCGCAGCCTCGATACCGCCTTCTACTCGCTGAGTGCCGTCCACTCGGGTGTCAGAGGATGTGCGGAGGTGCTGGAGCGCATCCAGAGTGAGCAGAGCGGGATCTTCGGCTCGTCGGTACGCCCATCCTCTTCATCGACGAGATCCATCGCTTCAGCAAGAGCCAGCAGGACTCCCTCCTGGCGGCCGTGGAGCAAGGTATCGTCACGCTCATCGGCGCCACGACGGAGAACCCCCAGCTTCGAGGTCATCCGTCCGCTCCTCTCCCGCTGTCAGGTCTATACCTCAATCCCTCTCCACCGAGGAGATCATCGGCCTCCTGCAGCACGCCATCACGACCGATGAGCTCCTCTCCCAGCGCCGCATCGAGCTTACCGAGACCGCCGCACTCCTACGCTACGCTGGTGGTGACGCACGCCGTGCGCTGAATATCCTCGAGCTGGTCGCCCTATCGACGACCTCCGACCCGCTTCTGGTCACCGACGAACTGGTCAGCCAGCGTGTGCAGACAAATCGCCCGGCCTTCGACAGGGGCGGATGAACTCCACTACGACATCGCTTCGGCACTCATCACGAGCATCCGAGAGCGACCCCGACGCCGCTATCTATTGGCTCGCACGTCCTCATCGAGGAGGCGAAGCCCTCGTTCATCGCGCGCCGACTGATGATCTCCGCTGCCGAAGACATTGGCCTTGCTAACCCCAATGCCCTCCTACTCGCCACCTCCTGCGCCGAGACCCTTGAGCGCATCGGCTGGCCCGAGGGACGCATCCCCTTGGCCGAGACGGTCATCTACTCGCTTAGCGAGAGAGCAATAGCGCGTATGGCGATCAATCGCGCCCTCGCCTTCGTCAAGCAGACGGGCAACCTCCCCTAGCCGCTCCACCTGCGCAATGCTCCCACAGAGCCGATGAAGGACCTCGGCTATGAGCGAGGCTACCGCTACTCGCACGACTGCCAGGACACTTCGTACAGCAAGCCCTACCTCCCCGAGGCATCGGGCGGGAGCGCTTCGGCAGTCGGACGAGGTCAGCGAGAGCCGAGGCGAAGATGATGGAGCGGCAGCGCTCCCGCTGGCAGGCCGCTTCACGCCCCCGACAGAGCCCGAGAAGCTGGCCCCACTGCAAAAAGCACACGGGCGAATCATTGTCCCCCAACGATTCGCTCCGTCGTCTCTTTCACCGCCCCGTAGCCGAAGCTCTGCGGGGCGTCGTCATATCGTCTCCTTAGCAGCAGCGGTGCGGGGCGACCGAGTAGCTCTCACCAAGAGCACTCTTCTCCTCGATGTGCTGGAGGATGGACTTCACGCAGGTATTGCTGTCGAAGTCGCCACGGACCTCCTCGAAGTCCTGCGCCTGCACCGCTCATCGCCGTCAGCTCCGAAGCCCGTCATCGCCGGAGGGAGAATTCCTTCTTCGCGTCGGCATAGAGCTCTGCGGTCCAGCTCGACGACCGAGCTACGCCAGCGCTCGACGAGTTCGGCGGGATCTGCTCTGCTGTCACCTCCGTGAGGTCGATGCCATAGAACTCCTGGATCTTGTCATCGCGCCACGTCCATTCGTACTCGTAGTAGTGCAGGTGCAGGTCGGCAAGGCGCTGCTGTAGCTCGCTGATAGCCTCGATGCGGCGCATCTCGATATCCTCGATGATACGCAGCACCTCGGCCTTCGGAGCGATGAGACCCGAGAGATCGACCCAGTCCCCGTGCCCGATGGATGTCGGGGCTGTGAGGCGGCGGACGACTTCGATAGAGGTACAGTCTATGCCCTCGAGGCGCTTGATGAGGAGTTGCCGAGGAACTTATGGATCGCCAGCTCGTAGTAGTGGATCCCCTTACGAAGCGAGGAAGCCTTGATCTTTGCGCTCTGATAGGAGTAGATCTCGAGGTCGCCCCAGCGACACGCCTCTAGCTCGGTGAGGATGGTGCGCCCGTTGAGCATCTTCTGGATGGTCTAGGGGCTCAGGAGGTTGTAGTTGATCTGGTCAAGGCGGTGCGGGTCGGTGCGCGCATCACGGCGTGGCCACTTCTGCGCATCGCGGATCGTCCCCACGCTCTTGAGGTTGACCCCAGGGATGAGGAAGGTCGATCGCACGACTCGATGAGGTAGGAGAGGGAGATTCGATAGGTCGGGGTGCGTGGTGTGACGCCCCATAACGAGCGAGAAGGCACCGATACGTGCGGGCCAGAGGATGTAGGAGTCGGACGAGGTCTTCGCACCGCGCTCCATAATACCCTGATGGATGGGCCCGAGCTTGTACGTGGTTGCTCTGATTCGAGCCCGAGCCAGCGTTCATGAGGAGAACCGACTGGCAAAGTAGCGTGGACTTGTGATGCGTCACGGTGAGGGCCCAGCGAAGATCGCACAGGCCTCGCCATTCTCCTCTGGCAGCTGCTGAAGAAGAGCGGTCCGGAAGCGGAATAGCCGTGAGCGAGCGTACACGCCTGCCCGATGAAGCAGCGGAGAGCGCCGTGCCACTCTGCACGCTCGAGCCCGAGAGATGATGAAGTCCGTACAGATGACACTGTAGCCAAGACTGACGGGCGCTTCCTTCACGCTATTGATACTCCCGTTGTGAGGCGGCGCGTGCCGACGATGCTGGCGTAGGGGCTGATCTCACGTTCGTGATATTCCCCACATCCGTGATATGTGCGTGGGCACCGATCGTGCCGTGGGCGGAGCGCAAGCCATCGATATAGCCCCAGATGAGGTGGCGCAGCTCCGAGATGAGCGCAGGACGATGGCGGTAGATCGCCATGAAATAGGCTTCGTGCGCTGAAGAGCTGGTCGTAACTCAGCACCTCACGCCCGCCTGTCTCATTGAGGACAGAGACCTCGACGCGCATTGCGCGAAGGTCGTCTCGCCGTCGACGAGGATGGTATCGACGTTGCTGATGAAGGACTCTTCGCCGATGGTGTAGTTGGCGATATAGTTATTGACATGCTCGATGCAGCAGTTGTCACCGACCTCGACATTGTGCAGGTAGGTGTAGTAGAGTCCTGGAGTGCTTTGAGATACCCCCAGGTAGGTCAGGTCTTCTCGAAGAGTCCCCAGGCGGACCCAGCCCGAGAAGTGCGTGCTGAGGATGTAGCGAGGACGAGCCTTCGCTTGACTGAGACCTGGCTCCAGTCGTCGGCGGAGTTGGCGTGCTCGCGCAGGACACTGATCTCTTCAGCCGTCAGCGGGCGGTGTTCTTTATGAAGTGCGGTGCTCATTGCCTATACATTTTATAAAAGTACACCACAAATGTACAGACTTTCATACAAGCGCCTCCCCCAGCATGGCCTATCCCTCCGAGCACGCTTTCCACCACCCGACAAGCTCCCATAGACACATCAAACGCCGGCAGCGGCTCTCAAGCGCCGCTACTGGCGTAGAATAACGAGGATCTCCCTCTATCGGAAGTCACATGCGCTCCCATTAGAGGGTAGTGGTATGAACTCATATTGGTCGAGCGGGTGAAGCTATATGAGTTCAGGGTATCAACCTATATTGGTTTCGAGTCCGACCTATATTGGTTCGCCCGCCGACCAATATAGGGTTCCTGCACCACCTCTGTAGAGATGCAAGCGAAGGGGGAGTCGTAAAAGGGATGGAAAGCTTTAGGGAGAAGAGCGCGAAGGGATCTTGCTCAGCTGAAACAGAGGTGGGTATAGCCCGCCAGCATTACGCCACGGCGGTAAGAGCGCTCGGGCGACTTCTGTCACGTGCTGTCAGCTGCTCGCCGACGGTCCTTCGCCGACCTCCTGCGGTACGATGGACGAGTAGTGGAACTCATGCCCACGGTATCTGGCGTCCCCAAGACGGAGGCTATGCGATAGCCTAAGCGCAGACGCATGCCTCCATCGTGGCCTCTTGATCCAGCACACCACACATCGGGTAGGCCTTCCTCCTCATCACGGATAGCACGACAGAGGTACATCATCCCCCACATTCGGCTGAACACGCCCGCCAGCAGCGGCAGGCACCGATGAGGGCTGCGTGAGCGCTCGGGGCAGCCAGCTCGCCGAGGAGAACTCGGATAGCCACCAGGCAGTAAGGAGGTCAGCACTCCGAGCGCCTCATCCTTTGAGCGGGAGAGAAGAAGGACACCTCGCCTTGTGCAGCGAGCGCACGGATATTCTCCTCATAGATGAAGTTGAACGCTTCGTCACGGGCAACGGCGATCTTACGCCCAGGGCGGACGTGGGCGACTGCCTCTCGCAGGAGGGGCGGGGCGAGGGCGCATACAAGCCTCGAGCAGGCGATCCACATTGACATGCTCTCGATGAGCGCTGCCACATCTTCGAGCGCATCCAGCTCCTGCAGCTCGCTGCGAGTGAGGTCCAAGGTGGCGCGATGGTACTCGAGGGAGCTTTGGTCTTCGGGATATAGCGAGAATGACCCCAGCGTCTTCAGCAGCCTCACGCAGGAAACGGTAGTGATTCTCCGACGCCACGCGGTTGAAGACCACCCGACGACCTCCGTATCCTGGCGGAAGTGCTTGAAGCCGTAGAAGTGCCCCGACGGAATAGGCGGACGAGCGTGCATCGACGAGCAACACCGTCGGGATACCACGGTCTTGGCGACCTCGCCGACGAGCCATGCATACGCACATAGCCATCATACAGCCCCATCACTCAGGAGCGGGACGATCGGCCTCACGCGCTTGCTGGCGTGCATAGACAGCACGCACATGCTCGGGGCTCATCATGAAAAAGGTCCAAGATTGATGAGGGGCGACCGCTGGAGGCTCGGGTGGAACTTTGGTCGATAGTAGTCAGCCGCGAAGCTCTGTTTGCACGGCGAGGCCACGACGCTTGAGTGCACGCAGTAGGCCGAGCGTGAAGGTCGTCTTGCCACTGCCCGACGAGCCAGGCTGCCACGAGGAGCTGGGGAATGGATGTAGTAGTCATAGGGAAGGTCTTGGTAAAGGGTCGTTAAAGCTTCCCTCGTAGAGGAGAGTAGTCCGCACGGCGGAGGGAGTCGAGCTGTGAGGGGCTGACGTGACAGAGCGTAGAGCGTGCACCGAGCCCGTCATCAGAGCGGGAGTCTGCGCCGAGGCGTAGAGCTCGTCCCTGATCTCCGAGAGGACGGGATGATGAGGGAAGAGGCTTGCTCTCAGTCATTGAAGAGGCTGTCACGCCACTCCGCTGCAGGGGCGAGCCACAGGCTCCTCACTGGGAGTCTCTGCAGGGCATGAGCGGAAGAAGGCCACGGAAAGGCCTCTGCCGTAGAGATATGGATGGGAGGGGCTTGACGATGGTGAGGTGATAAGCCCTGAGATCGAGAGCAGGGGAGTAGGACTCGCCGATACCTCGCCCTACGGCAGGCTGATTGCGCACGAAGATGGGGCAGTCGGCACTGAGCGTGAGGGCGATGGCCTCCAGCTCCCTCGGTAGAAAGGCCGAGCGAGCACAGCTCATTGATAGCAGTTAAGGTAAAGGCAGTCCGCTGATCCGCCACCCATGCCCGCTCCGAGGGGATCTGCTTGGTAAGGCGAGAGGCGTACTGGAGGGAAGGAGCGCAGCTGGCGCAGGGCGCGTACGGCGCGCGGACGGAGGTTGTCCTGCAGGGCCCCGTCTCTACCCCACCCGTGACGATGAGCTCGTCTTCAGCGGCATCAGTGAGCCCGAGCTCCAGCGTGTCGCATAGCGGTATAGGGAGAAAAGGCGGTCTCCAGTAGGTGATAGCCATCAGAGCGACGCCCGTGACGAAGAGCCCAAGATTGAGCTTTTGCATTAGGATAGACGATCATCGTAGTACGTGCACGACATGTATGCATAAACGAAGACTCCTCAAGAATTGCTCTCGAGGAGTCTCACTCTCTTCTTTGTACGCTGGGATGAGTTTGAACTCACGCCGTAACCGGCACTACCCCTCAAAGTAGCGTGTCTACCAATTTCACCACCCGCGTATTTGAAGCTTGCAAACTGAGGACGCTGTGCGTCAAGGCTGTGCCCAGGACAGGAATCGAACCTGCACGTCTTTTGAACACTCGCACCTGAAACGAGCGCGTCTCTCAATTCGCCACCTGGGCTGACCTGTTTGCACTCGCAAAGGTACAACAAAAATTTGATACTACCAAATGCCAGGCCCAAGTGGCGGCTGCAAACTCCGCTATCAGTGGCTACTCATCGCACCACCCGAGAAGGTCTGAATGCGCTTAGAGCGCTTATTCCTAATACGTTCACGCCCCTCTTCATCGCGGTAGCGGAAGCGATCATTAGGCCACAATCCCCCTTCATTTTTTTTCGCGGGACGGCCACCTTCGCGACGATCTTCACGACGTGGACGGTCTGAGAGCTGGGGCGATCACCATCCGACGGCCTCCTTCACGGCGATCTTCGCGGCGTGGACGGTCTGAAGCTCGGACGATCACCATCACGACGGCCACCTTCACGGCGATCTTCACGGCGGGACGGTCACGAGAAGCTCGGACGATCACCATCGACGGCCTCCTTCACGGCGATCTTCACGCGTGAGGACGGTCTGAAGCTGGGGCGATCACCATCACGACGGCCTCCTTCGCGGCGATCTTCACGGCGTGGACGGTCAGAGAAGCTGGGACGACCACCCTCACGACGGCCTCCTTCGCGGCGATCTTCGCGGCGGGGACGGTCAAAAGCGACGGGGCTTCCGAGCGAGGGCCACGCTCACGCTCGGGGCGTGGAGCACGAGGAGCACGCCTCTCGTCACTTCGCCACCAGCACGCTTGAAGTCCCTCACGCTTGCCAGCGCAAAGAGGGTGTAGGCGCGCAGCTCACACTCCAGCGAGCCGTTGAGCACTCTTGATGCGGTCGCTGTGGCGCAGACCGATCTTATCGAAGTGCTCGAGCTGTAGGCCAAGATCCAAGCCGTCGAGCCGGCATGGTTGCTGCTGAGGGCGCTCGCCGATCATGCGGTAGAGCTCCTCGCCATCGCGCGAGACGCAGACGCTCGCCGTAGGGCGGGCTCGTGACGATGAGGGCGGGAGCCTCGGGAGCGAGGGCAATCCTGCATAGCACGATGGCTGACGGTGATGAGGGTCGGCAAGGCCTGCCGTGCGGACGTTGGACGTGCGCACCTTCACTGCCCGATGGAGCTATCCGAGCCATAGATATGGTGCTCGAAGGGCTTCAGCTCACGGCACTCGGCCTCTACGTCAGCGAAGAGTGCGGGATCATAGATCCGCCCAGCGCTGGAAGGCGAAGCTCTACGGAAGGAGCCTGGGGCGATACCACGGGCGATGAGGGCTGCCTCGATGAGGAGCGTCCCCGAGCCACCATGGGATCGATGAAGTCCGTCTCACCCTGCCAGCCAGCCAGAGCAGGATACCAGCGGCGAGGACTTCGCTCAGCGGAACCTCCGTCTGTGCCGCTCTCCAGCCACGCTGCAGGCTCTCACCCGAGCTATCGAGTGCCAGCGTCACCTCGTCGTGCGAAATATGGATATGGAAGGGCGGTCGGGATTGTCCAGACGCACCATGGGAGCCTTCTCCCACGCTCGAGTGAAGAAGTCGACGAGGGCGTCCTTAGCGCGGTAGCCGACGTACTTGCTGTGGGTGAAGGTCTCTGAGTAGACGACGGTGTCGAGGCAAAGGTGTCACCAGCCTGCATCCCTCGCTCCAGTCGAGACGCCCTGAGCTGACGATAGAGCTCATCGGGGTCATGTGGCGCGGAAGGAGGCGATGAGGCAGGAGGATGCGCAGGGCCGTGCGCGAGACGATAGTTCGCACGATAGAGCACCTCTTGTCCCCTGTGAAGGAGACCATACGCGCCCTGCTCGATATCAGGGTAGCCCCGAGGCCTCGAGTTCTTGTGCCAAGACGGGCTCCAGGGCCTGCAGTGTCTTGGCGATCATACGTGATTCTTGCTTCATTAGTCTATTGGAGAGAGGGATGGAGCGACGGCCTCGCAGCGTAAAGGTACGACATCGGCGCTGAAGCCACCCTCTCGGAGATGATATAAACGAAGGAGGTCTGACGTAGTGCTCTACATCAGACCTCCTTACTGCTGATCAGGATACCAGGATTCGAACACTGGGACCCCTGCTCCCCAAAGCAGGTGCGCTAACCGGACTGCGCTACATCCCGAGCTTGGCTTTTTGGGAAGAGAAGCTGTGCTCACTCCCTCCTCGTGGGAGAAGGGGACACAGCTCCTTCTGGCGGTATGGACGGGACTCGAGACCCGCGACCCCCTGCGTGACAGGCGGTATTCTAACCACTGAACTACCACACCGTACTTGGCCGTTTGCCTTTTGATGGTGCAAGATACATATTTCTCATCACACACTACCGAAGACTTGTTGTCTCGCAAGAGTTCGAACCCGACAAACAGAACCAAAACCTGTTGTGCTACCATTACACCACGAGACAGCTAATCACTCGCCTACCCCGCAGGGGCGGAGAATGCGAGTGCAAAGATAAGACATTGCCCCAACTAAGCAAGCAGGCGGCGAAGAAGGCTCTGCCGACTCCCCACCCCAGAGGGGCACTTCACGGATCGATATAAAAGGCCGCCCTCGGCGACGCTGTGGTCAGCCGAGGGCGGGCGTTAAACAGTGAGCTGACAGGGCTCACCTTAGGGAAGCTATGAGCGAGGATTACGCTCCGCTCGCATGAGGACGACATACGGTTCCAAACGTTTTTCGTTGTCAGGCTGTACCGTGTCACCTTCCAGTCGATCTTCGAGACGATCGCGAGAGATGCCGTACTTCTTGACGAGGATGTCAGCGACAGCTTCTGCACGACGACTTAGAGAGAGCGAGGTTGTAAGCAGGGTTACCCTAGTCTGGCGGTCAGCACAACCAACGACGTGATCGTCTCGAAATTGTTGCTCTTAGCGTATTCGGCGATGTTGTGAGACGTTGACCATCTGGTTCTTGTCGACGACAGCGCTGTTGATACGGGAAGTGAGTCACGTTACCGATGACCTTAGGAGTCCAGCTACGGGGACAGCTACGTCAGGGCAGTTGACAGGGGCGCTTAGCGAGCTCAGCGTTCTCAGCACGGAGAGCGTTGATCTGGCCGTTGAGGTCAGCGATGAGCGCAGGATCGTTAGGCGTGATAGCTTCGAATTCCTTGCGACCGAGGTGGAAGGTGAGCGAAGCACCAGCCTGAGCGATGAGGCTGGCGTTGCTGAAGTTTCGCTGCCGTACCAGCTACGCGAGCTTCACCCGCAGAGGAGACGCAGGTCGGTAGCGTGACCTTACCTTCGAGGTTGAAGTCTACGAAGCGAGCGAGGCGGAACTTCAGCTGAAGACCAGCGTCAGCCTGAGGACCGAAGCGGTGGCTGCTATCCTTGACGCAGGACTTCCGCCTGATGCTTGTAGCCAACACCAACCCCTACGAAGGGAATGACGTGGAAGAAGCGATCCTCGCTTGGCAGGGAGAAGTAGTTGATGACGTCGAGCAGAAGTCATACGGAGCGGAGCCGTAGATGACACGTCCGTACGGAGGTATGATGCCCCCATAGCGAGAGGGTTCAGGCATGATAGTCGTAGAGCTTTACCACCCTGGGCTGGAGGCGCATCCCGAAGGCGGGAGTTACCAGCGACCGATAGCGAGGTTGGGGTTGATGAAGCTAACGCGATCGCCGAGCGGACGTCGTAGTTGTAACCGCCGAGGCTGAGGGTAGCAGCGTCCCCGAGTTCGAGAACCAGTGTGCCGCACCATCCTTGACGAAGGCGGTCTGTGCGAAGGCTGCTGAGCGGGCTCCTAGGCCTGCAGGGCACTCGTGGCTGCAGAGCGCAGAGTGCAAGCGTCATTATTTTCGTCTTCATTAGAATTGAATCGTCTTGACTTGAGGTGATTACTTAGAGCGAATGATCACAACGCGGTTCCAGCGCCCTGCTGGTCGGCCTATAAGGAGCTTCACCAGCTTCCTTCCATTCGACGGTGATCTTATCAGCTGATACGCCATACTTCTCCGTCAGGAGGTAGCGACAGCCTTAGCACGCTTTCGGCGAGGCCTAGCGAAGCGGCTTTCGTTCTTAGCCACATAACCCGTGACGACGAGTTCACCTTCGCCCGTTGACGAATTCAGCGGCGTCGAAGACGGTGATGAAGCTGGTCGTTGCTGACAGCAGACTTACCCGCTGCGAGGATAGACTTATCAGCTAGAAGCGATCATTAGCAGCGGGAGCTGCAGCCTCTACATCGGGCGTGCGCTCGGGGCGCTTAGCGAGCTCAGCGTTCTCAGCGCGCAGGGCGTTGATCTGAGACTGCAGACCATCGATGTAAAGCCTCGATCGAGGAGCTCAGCAGGGAGCGAAGCCCTGACGACCAACGTTGAAGGTCAGGCCTGCGACAGCAGAACAGCGGAAGTGCGTTGAGAGAGTCAGGAGCGTAAGACTTACGGATGTGAAGCGTTGTGCGGTAACTTCACCTCGACGAAGATGTTGACGCGGGGAGCGACGTGGAAGGACAGCTGGAGACCTGCCGTTAGCCCGTAGCGGCGTGCGTGTTGGGCAGACCTGCTACCGTGTGGTTGAACATGTACTCATGCCCTACCCCACGTAAGGAATGATGTGGAACTACGCGGTTGGGGTTGTAGGTGAAGAAGTTCACTACATCGAACATGAAGTCGTAGTGACCGCCGACAGTAGTTGTCGTTGCGAAGCGCAGAGTTGAGCTGCTGTAGGTGTAAACTACCCTACCGACGCGACCTTCAGACGGGTAGCGTAGTGAGGGCTAGTGCCACTTACCGAGAGGGCTGCCGTCCAGAGAGACGGTCGGTGAGCTTGGGCGTGTTGTTTTTCGAGGTACATGGCGCCTACACCACCGGCGAGCGAGATGAGATAGTTGAGCTCCGGGCTCGTGAGCGAAAGCTACACGGTGAGCGGAGCTTCGATCGTTAGTGGGCTGCGAGGTCTGAGCCTGTGCGTAGGGAGAGATCCTCTAAGACCAGCAGCGAGTACTTGATTCATAATTTAACTATGCCTATTAAGCGAGTTAGCGTATACGACGATACAAAGTTAACCGATTTTCTCTATCGTGGTACTCGTGCTGATCACGCGCTTCTTTTGTACAATTCACACCATCGCCCTACTATATGCAATTCCCTTATAATCAAGCATTGAAAAGCAGTCCATCGGGCGTTCGCTTGCTGCGCCCTATCTTTGTGATCACCGACAATATATATAGTAAACCACAGATGAAGCGATTCCACCACTCTTTTACTCCTCGCCTTCGGGGCGATCTCAACCTCACAGCTGCTCCTCAGAGCCCGAAACGGATGCTCACCAGCACGAGTCTGGACCATCCCCAACTCTCACGACCACCTCGGGTGGCACCCGACGACGATCGACGTCACCATCTCCTTCATCCCAAGGGTCAGGCCTCCATCGAGGTCGGCTATGGGGAGTTCACCCAGAACTCAGGATGGGGGCTCTCAGACACGAAGCGCGAGCTCTCGGCTACGATGTCTACGAGCTGCGTCTACCGCAATGGTGTCGTCCACCTGAACCGCCCTACCTGCTCTCACGCAGGGCAGGCATCAGGGCACCGGGTCGAGACCATCATCAGCCGCCTCAGGCCGACGCTGCCGTCGATATCCAGGGCTGGCACGATGACCTTCAACCCACGGACAACGCTAAGCGCTACCGCTCACCTCAAGTCGAAAAGTAAGCGTCTCCACTCCACCCTGATCACAGCGCCCGCACCGAGCTATTGACTCGGTGCGGGCCTATCCAGCCTACAAGACGTTCTCCCAGAGAGCCGGCAAAAGCTCCCGATCCGTAGTGCTACTCGTCGAAACGTACGAGCTATTTCTTTGTCTGACGTACGTGGATCTGGGGCTACGCACGATGATCTCTATGACTACGTACGTAGATGATGAGACCAGGTACGTGGATCAAACTATTTCCAATGATTTGACACGTTTTTCTCGGCTCAGGCCGCCCTTTTCTTGCGCTCGGAAGGATCTTTCTTGTGGAGGGAAGCGCAGACGCTTCGCGGTGTCGCCCACATAGAGACGGGAGTGAAGAGCGAGGCGATCGTCGAGCGTACCGCGAGCTTTTGGGCACGGCGATCAGTCGCTGGGCGAACTCTTATATATTATCGTATTTTGTGCAGGTGATGAGAGGTTTATCATCACTGAAGCCAAGAGCGAGGAAGCGGTCCTCGTCGGGCTCATCACTAAGAACCAAAACGAGGAGCAGGCCCGCGAATATCTCGACGAGCTGGACTTCTCCTCCACAGCTGGTGTGCGAGCCGTACGTCGCTTCACCCAGCGCCTCGATCAGCATCCGTCACCTTCGTGGTAAGCTGGAGGAAATCCGCCTCTTCGTCGAGGAGAATGAGATCGGTATCGTGATCTTCGACGACGAGGCTCAGCCCTAAGCAGCTTCGCAACATTGAGCAGGCTCTGGTCAAGATCCTTGACCGCCAGCCTCATCCCTCATATCTTCGCCTCCCCGAGCTACCACGGCCTACGCCAGAACGCAGGTCGAGCTGGCTCAGTATCGCTATATGCTCCCCGACGGCCCGCCTCTGGACGCACCTGGAGCGCCAGCGTGGGGTGTGGGGATGCGTAGCCCTGGGGAGACGCAGCTCGAGACCGACCGCTATCATCCAGGACCCAGTATCGCCCACCTCAAGGCCGAGGCTGAAGTCATCGACCGCCAGATGTCGTGCAGCACGCAGAACCGCGGCAGCTCGTCCGCGTCGCCCTCGTCAGCTATACCAGCGTAGGGAAGTCCACGCTGATGAACGTGCTGTCGAAGAGCGAGGTCTTCGCTGAGAACAAGCTCTTCGCTACGCTCGACACGACCGTCCGCAAGGTCATCGTCCACAACCTCCTTCCTCCTCTCCGACACCGTGGAGGCTTCATCCGCAAGCTCACGGAGCTCATCGAGATCCTTCAAGAGACACGCTCGACGAGGTGCGTGAGGCGGACCTCCTCCCTCTACACGTGGTGGACATCATTGCTCAGCTTCGAGGACATATCGGGGTCGTCTCCTCGACGCTGCGTGAGATCAACGCTGGCATCGATCAGCCGACGATCCTCGTCTTCAATAAGATCGACGCCTTCACCTTCGAGGAGCGTGATGCCGACGACCTCGGCGAGCGCACCGTCGCAATATCAGCCGCGAGCTGCAGCGGGACGTGGATGGCGAAGCTCGGTGAGCAGGGCTGCTGCTTCATCTCCGCTCGCACGGGCGAGGATCGAAGAAACTGAAAACAGCTCCTCTACGACCGCTGCGTGAGATCCACGTCAGCGCTTCCCTAATGACTTCCTCTTCCAGGACTACACCTGGCCGAAGCGATGAAGCATAGTACGTCTTTCCTCAGCCCCCAGAGATGAGGACGACACGCCCTGCCTCTTCGGGGCGAGAGTTTCCCCGCTAGGGCGCGCCACGCTCCTCCTGAACTTTGGGCTCCCCCGACTCCCCGTCCGTCCCTGACGTGCGCGACTACCTGCGCACCTTCCTCATGGACCGCCGCATCATCGGGATCAGCTACCCGCTGCGCTACTTCCTCGTCCATCACCTCGTCGTGCCCCGTCGCGCCGAAGTCGCTGCGCGCACTACCGCACGATATGGGATGCCGATGCGCAGAACTTCCCCTCATCTCCCACTCCGCCTCGATAGCCCAGCAGCTCGCCGAGCTACGCCGTGTAGCCCGTGGCGGTAGGGATGCGCTCTGAGCCAGCAGGTACGTGGGCGAAGCCTTAGGAGGCCCTAGCCGCCCTCCCCGACATCGAGGAGATCGTCATCGTCCCACTCTACCCCCACTATGCACGGCAGCTATGAGACCGCCGTGGCCTTCGCCCTCGAGGAGATCCGCTCGCCTCGGTCTGCGCCCATGCGCCTGCGTCTGCAAGCGCCCTTCTACGGGGAGACGGCCTACCGCACGGCCTTAGCCGATAGCGTCCGCGAGTATCTCACGGAGCCCCTTCGACCGCCTCGTCATCTCGATGCACGGCATACCGCCTCTACATCCCGAAGGCGTGTCGTGAGCACAACGGCCACTCCGCCCCACTGCGCTGACCGCCGCACTTGGCACGAGCGCCACGGCGAGGAGGACTGCTACCGCCTGCGGTGCGAGGAGACAAGACGCTACCTCGTCGAGACCTCGGCCTCGAGCCAGAGCGCGCTCGAGGCTGGTCTATCAGTCGCTTTGGGCTTCACGACTGGCTCAGCCGTATATGGCAGCGCCGCGCTGAGTTCGCCCGCGAAGGTGCCGAGCGCATCGCCGTCGTCTGCCCCGGCTGCGTCTGCGACTGCCTGGAGCGATCCGGGAGATCAACGATCGGGCCGTGCGGACTTCCCAGGCAGGAGGCAAGAGCCACCTACATCCCTGCCTCAATAGCAGTACGGCCTTCGTCACGGCCCTCAGCACCCTACTTGACAAAACGATGGCTGAGCCCTCGGCACTCCTCAGTGCAGAGAATCAGCGTAAATACAAATAATCCACCATCCTACCCTTTATGAAGAAGCTAACCGCTGGGATCGCATCGCTACTCCTCGCCCTCAGCCTCCCATTGGGGGCACGGCACAGAAACAAACACCGCCCCAGTCCACCCCGTCCCTACACGCGCCCAGATCGAGTGGCGGGCTGGAGACTTACGCCTTCGTGCACTTTCGGCCTCAATACGCTTCAACGACCTCGGAGAGTGGGGCCATGGCAGCGCGCGCTAAGACCTTTCGCCCCCGAGCGCCCTCGACACCGAGCAGTGGGTGCGCACGCTCAAGCGTGCCGGCATGAAGCGTCATCCTCACCATGCAAGCACCACGACGGCTTCTGCCTCCTGGCCCACGAAGACCACCGAGTACTCGGTGAAGAACAGCCGGAAGGATGGGCAGGGGCGACCTCGTCCGCGAGCTCAGCGAGTCGTAGGCAAAGCACGGCCTGCTCTTCGGCTCTACCTCTCCCCATGGGACCGCAATAGCCAGTACTACGGTCAGCCCGGTATCAGAAGATCTTCACGAGCAGATCAAGGAGCTCACCACGCAGTAGGCAAGCTCTTCGAATACTGGTTCGACGGTGCCAACGGCGGTAACGGCTGGTACGGCGGCGCGAGACTCCACGCGTCAGATCGACCCCAAGAGCTACTACCGCTATGAGGACGCCTCGAAAGATGCTCCGCAAGAATAATAAGGATATCATGATCTTCGGCGGTACCGTGCCCACGATCCGCTGGATCGGCAACGAGCAGGGGCTGGGCTGGCGAGACCAACTGGGCCATGTACGACGAGGACGAGGCGAAGCACTACTGCGAAGCTCAGTGCATGGAGGACGCTAAGCAGTGGCTCGGCGAAGTCGACGTGAGCATCCGCCCAGGATGGTTCTACCACGCGAAGACCATCAGGTCCGCTCCGTGGCTAACCTCGTCCGCCTCTACTACCAGAGCGTCGGTCATAATGCCAACCTCCTCCTGAACTGCCCCCATCGACCTACACGGCCGCATCCCTGCTGAGGACTCTACGCGCCTCATCGCTTGGCACGACCATCTGAAGGAGGCTTTCGGACAACAAAGCTCCTGGCGTCGCTGTCACCGCATCGAACCTCCGTAGCGGTGATAAGAGTTCGCCCGACCTCTCCAACGACGGCAAGACGAAGACCTACTGGGCTATGGCGACGGCGTGACAGGCAACTACCTCTTCTACCGCTTCTCTCGCCCCACGCGCCTCAATACCCTTGTCCTGCAGGAGTACATCGCCCTCGGCAGCGTGTCAAGCGCTTCCACATCGAGACGAGAGACGAGCCCCGGTGTCTTCGAGCCCGTAGCGACCTCCGATAGCCTGACGACCATCGGCTAAAGCGTATCATCCGCTTCGCTCCCCGTAGAGACGAAGAGCCTGCGTGCTCACCTTCGAGGCACGTGGCCCCGCCCTCTGTATCGCCGGATCGCAGCTTACCTCACTGGTGCTCGAGGCTCCCACGATCCGCCGTGACGAGAGCGACAGGTGCACATCACCTCCGTCACGCCCGACGTCGTCATCGAGTACGCTATCGGGGATGCTACGACCCGGCGCACAGGGCTGGCAGCTGGCTAGGGTCCCTTCACCCTCGGCGACGACCACGCTGCGATCCGCGCCTGCGTCTCCATCGTCTGACCAATAAGGACCGCCCTTGGAGACGACCAAGCGCTCTGGGCTTCGCTGCCTCGCAGATCGAGACGCCTTTCCGCTGGCGCCGATGACCTGCAAGGCCCTGCTCGACGGCAACGGCTACTGACGGTCACGCTCAAGCTGCAGACCTCTCACTGAGCTGCTCTTCGGCGACGCACGCCCCCATCCAGAAAGCTCATCTCACCCGCCTTCCGCAGCAGCGCGATGCCTCGGTCGTCCGCCCTACAGCATCTACGTCGACGGGCAGAAAGGTCGCTTCGGGCAACTTCGACAACATCCAGAATAACCCCATCAGGAAGTCCTGCTCCCCGCAGTGGTACCTCGGGCCCACGCATCCGCGTCGTCGTTGGGCGTCAGTACTGCTCATTGTGGTGGGCGCGTCACCCTCGGCGACCCAAGCATCGTGCAGTATGCCCCACGTGAGTCCACTAGCCCTCCCGCCCTGTACGCGTCCTCTTCGTCTGCCTCGGCAACACCCGCCGCAGCCCATCAGCCGAAGCGGACTCTTCCGCCACTGCAGCAGCGAGTCAGGGCGGCGAAGGCGACTACGAGATCGACTCTGCGGGCTCCTCAGTCGCTCACCACGAAGGCGAGCTCGACGGACGTGTGCGTGCTCACGCCGCCCGTCGGGCTACCGAGAGTCGCTCCCGTCCCATCGCCTACGAGGACTTCTTCCGCTTCGACCATATCATCGGTATGGACGGAGCGAATCAGGAGCGCCTACCGGAGCTGGCACCCACCGAAGAGCTGGCGCGCAAGGTCAGCCTCCTCCCCGAAGTGGAGCGAGGCGCAGCCCGCGTACTCACGTCGATCCCTACTACGAGTGGGGCGGAAGGCTTCTGAGCACGTCCTCTCGACCTACTGGAGATCTGCCTCGCCCGACCCATGCTTTGAAAAGACCCGCCCCACCGCATGGGTGGAGCGGGCCTACAGCGCAAAGCGCCGTACCACCTCGGTGGTACTGGCGCTTCTTCTTAGTGGTGACGACAGGAGTTCAAACCTGCAACCTTCTGATCCGTAGTCAGATGCTTCCTGTTCGGTTGGAGCTGCGGAGCCATTCCGTCCTTTAGTAGTATCGCCCTCATCTCTGTGCTGTGACCCCGACAGGATTCAAACCTGTAACCTTCTGATCCGTAGTCGATGCTCGATTCAGTTGAGCTCACGGAGCCATTCGCTTCTCGAGAGGACTCTCTAAAGATTTCGCTTGCAAAGATACACCCACTCTGCGTTTCCACCAAACGAGATCCGTCAGAAAACGGCAGAGACAACCGCATTTACAGGGCCGAGGGTGAATCGAGTGAAAGGTAGCTACCGGCCGTCAGCGATTTCCTCGGCAAGACGCACTGCTCTGGGCAGTGCCTTTGCCCTCACTGCCAATGACGCCCACGGCGATAGGCGAGGCGGGTATTTATAGCACCGCGCAGATGAAGTAACTAGGAGAATGCTCCGAACCAATAGTGAGTTTCGCAGCGTCGACCAATACTGGTCGCGCAGACCTATATTAGTTGTTGCCTGCATGGGAGAGCTGCGGACGGGCGGCAGATAAGTTTGGACTACGCACGTGGTCCTCAATATCTACGTACGTGGATCTTTGGATTTGACGTGCCTGGTCTCGACTACGTGCGTAGACAGAGAAAGCACTAGCGGAGGGCGCTTTCTCCACGAGAAGGACGCTTTTCCTTCCGCTGGATAAGAAAAGATACCACGCTAAGTCGAAGGGTACGCGTCGCTTCAGAGGCATATCGTGCCAGGCTGGGTATGCGCTGCATGCTACGCTAAAGTAGAGGACGGGACTTCGGGCAACGGTCTCCGATGGCGCTTTGCCCATGCAAGCAACTGTGCTTTGGACCGCACTACCTACCGACCTCGCTACCAGAGCGAAGCGTACGAAGCGAGCCGATTACAGCATTACTCTTCGCCCACCGACAGACAAGTGTCTGTCGGTGGGGCGTAGCTGTATGCTTATGCGGGTAAACAGCGTGCGAAAGTTTCCTTCGCCAGCTCGAGGGCGAGAGCTGCTCGCTCTGCGGCGGTGTCCACGTGGTCGATCTCGGCAGATACGGTGGGCACGGCTAGCAGATCGGCTCGCGCACAGCTAGGGTGTCCTGCACGAAGGCGAGGAGCTCTTCCCGCTCTTGTCGCGTATCGTCAGGCGTGTGCGCTTGCACAGCCTGCTGGCGACAGCGAGGATGGGCGTAGAGCGGCGCAGGTAGATGACGCGCCGCCTCCAGCAGGTGATCCATCGTGTCGGTATAGCGAGGGCGGCTGCTCCCGTAGCGAAGACGGTATCAGGCACTCATCAGCTCCTCGATAGCCATACGCTCACGACGACGGAAGACCGCTTCGCCGTGCTCGGTGACATATCCGGTGATGCGCTGGCGGAAGCGCGTCTCGACGAGGACATCCGTATCGATGAAGCGTCGCCCGAGGGGCTTCGGCAGATGGCGCCGATGGTACTCTTTACCCGAGCCCATGAAGCCGACGAGGAAGATGGGGTCGTGCATGCTACTCTATCGAGTAAGCGGGATGCGCGCGATGCATCGCTCGAGCGGGGTTGAAGACTTCGCCGATCTCCTGTATATCGTGGAAGGTGAGCGGCGTATCGTTCAGCAGCCCTTCGGACACGATACCATCGACGATCTTAGCGATGAGACTGCGGATGCCCTCGGTGTACTCGCCGAGACTGCGGCTGGCGGCCTCTACGCTATCGGCGAGCATGAGCATCCCTGCTCCCTTCGTAGTGAGTTAGGCCTGGACAGGTGAAGGGCTCTGGGTCGTGACCTCGTCAGGATGCTCGTTCGGAATACGGGTGTAGAAGTAGCGTGGTGCCGCGTGGTGCGTGCGGATGAACTCAGCGACGGGGATCGGGCAGACTGTGCTTCTGCCAGCGTGATCCGTCGAGGACGTGACGGATGATGGCGCGCGGCTCTCGTGGTGGAGTGGTACTTGTGGGGTTGTTCGCAGCCGAATTCTCCGTGAAGAACTCAGGGTGGAGCATCTTCCCGATATCGTGGTAGAGCGCCCCTGTACGGATGAGGCTGGGCATCGGCTGATCTCTGTAGCGGCAGCCGTCAGCGAGGATAGGAGACTTGGTACGAGTGCTGGAAGGTCCTGCAGACGATCTCCGACAGCTCCTGCAGCAGCTTGGCATATTTCGTATCACTCAGCTCGACCAGACGCACGCTCGACACGTGGCCGAAGATACTGCTCGACGACGAAGGCTGAAGATATGGAGAACATCAGGAAGATGAGGTTCATCATAGAGTAAGAGCTGGATCCAGTAGCCGCGTGGAGATAGCTCCTTCTGTGCACTCGATCGACCGATCGAGGGCGCCGATATAGACGAGACGACGAAGGCGTAGAGTCTGCTCGCAAGCGACGTCAAGCTCTGCGGTGAGAAAAGAGCGCCGTAGAAACTCCGGTCGCGAGCTGGATGAAAGATGAAGGACAGCGGCTCCGGAAGGCGCAGTACGCTTCGAGGCAAGGATCGTGAAGAGATAGGTACTCAGCGCCAGATGTATACGCTTGAACGCACGCAGCAGGATGAGAAGCATACGCCACAGGATCACCTGAATGGGGAAGAACTCCGTGCGAGCCTCGCAGCTCCGCCAGTCGCGACGAGGCAAAGACGAAGGGCAAGTCAGCAAGATCAGGTCGACAGTGGCTGCGAGTGAAAGGGACGCAGAAGAGGATGATAGGTAGACGCCGAGGATCGAGGAAGAGCAGTAGCAGATAGAGGAAGAGCCTGGACGTTGATGATCGAGACGGTGGTATCTCCGCCGAGGCGATTGACCTGCCTGGATGTCAGGTCACGAGCGCAGGATACTATAGATATGTGACGTCTCTCCTCACTTTGGTCGATGATACGCCGCCTGCTGCACCATCTGTAGAGGCCGAGGAGGCTGGACAAGGCATCATCTAGCACCTTCGCCGTGTACTCCTGTCGGCGCGCGTTGTCCTCGAGGGTAAGAGGCGACGCTGAGAGCTTCTGCAGCCTCGAGCGCTGCGCCCGCCTTTCCGCATGAGCGAAGATCATATCACACCTTCCTTCCAGACTATAGTGGTTGCCCGTGATATGTACGCGAGAGCACACATCCGCTCCGAGCAGGTTGATCTCCAGATGTCCTCGTCCTTGAGCGAAGAGAAAGCGTAGCCTGTACCACCATACCCTCGGGTGTAGTACTGACGCAGCTCTTCCTTGAGGAGAGTTGCTTAGTACTCACAGTGGCGACGTCGTGCTGAAGCTCCCGTCGTAGTCGTCGTGCAGCTGGTTGAGCTTTTGAGGGCAGGAGCTCCGCATTGGTACGTGTACACGGGCAGCGTCTTCCCGACGGATGCTGTCCTGCTCCATACGCGCTGCTCGGCGGACTTTGGCAGATAGAAGTCGTACGGCGCGCGTGTACTGAGGTCGTACGACGAGGCGCCACCTTCGCTGAAGGTCTACTGGAAGCTCCTATTACGCGCCAGGGAGCATGACGACGAAGGCCAGGAGGCGAAGGCCAAGAGCACACGGAACGCCTGCTCCTTGGACGATCTTTTTATGTGTGAGAATGAACATCTGGGGGGTTGTCACACAGGATAATGAAAAGCGCCGAGGCGCTACGCTACAGGCTTTCGCCTGTCCTCCTGCACCCTACCGAGAGCTGGCGAGGTCATAAATGATTGCCCCAAGCAACAAGTACGCACCTCAAGGGCAACCCTTAGGATAACCTGTGGACCTTCACAGGGCACGAAGACAAGACACTCGCCTCAAAGGAGCCACACACTTATTTTGATACTATTCTGCTGGACCAACGGGGCCCTAACACAGAGTGCCCTCTACGGTCCTCACATCACAGTTGCGACTGCAGTTGCTTCCGCTGGGAGTGACACTTCCTAATAATGAAGGCGATGCGGCGGCAGCGTGAGGTCTCATAGTGCATGGAAGATGTGTTGACCAACCATAAGCACTACCAATGATGAAAACAACAATGAACATGCAGCCATTCAAATTGGCAGCCCAGGAGGCATGAGTCACTCCAAGCCCTTCTCAATCATATTGAAGAGGCAAGAGCATCTGTTGCATCTACAAGCAAAGGTACCAAATAAAGTCACATCATCACACCAGAGAAAGTGCAAGCACTCACCTCGAAAACCTCCGTCCCCCTGCGCCAACTTCCCCATTCATCGTACCAAGTCCTTATATCCCCGCACGCAAATCCTAGACTACGTACGTAGATCTAAGGACTACACACGGGATCTAACTTTACCTCTACAGGAGGGCAATACCCGTGAGCTAAGCACGACTTCGCCTACCCTCCACACCTGTTATGGGTGGTGGATGGTGCATCACCCTATAAAGTAAAGGTCCCTGCTGCTGGAGCAGTGAGGATACAGGGCCTGGCCCCGGACGAGTTGAGGCTCATCAGGGCGGGAGCTGTATGGGGAAGTAGACTCGGGGAGGGGGGCTTCTTCCGCTTCCTGCTGCAAGGTCATCCTGCGCGGGGTGAAGCCCGTCGCTGTAAGGAATAGGCTCGCGGTCGAGCAGAGGATCGTCGCTGGAGGAATTGCGCTCGTGCTGACCGACGCCACAAGTGAGCGCGCCGGGAGATCAAGCCCTACCATGCGCCGAGCGTGGAAGCCAGGCATCTATGCATCGGAGCAAATGGCCATAGCCAGGACGCTTAGATCCACAAAGGGCTTGATCAGGTAGCGTGACGGTGATGCGCGGAGATGCCCATAGACGATTGCCAGATCTGCCGTCTCGCCACAGCATGCAAGACGCAGGAACCGAGGCCGAGGAAGCTCAGGCTTGATTAGCGCGTCCGTAGCTCGCGAACAGCTATGCTGGCGCTCCAGATGGCCTGAAAAGGCACTCCCGCATCAAAATGCCGGTGGAGATAAGGCGTAGCGGCTCTTCATGAGGGAAGCTCGCCCCGTGGAGTACTCGATGCGCTCTAAGTCGGAATAGGGGCAGATGAGGAGGGAGCTATCACGGAGGCGAAATCTTCACTCACTCTGCGTATCGGGGAGCTCTCGATGATCTGACCATAAAAGGATCATGTCGCATTCTTGAGGGTAAATGGTGTCGTGCAGTGCGCTGCGCCTCGGCCCGGAACAGGCAAACATAAGGCACGCCAAGAGGGAGAGGAAGAGACGTTTCCTTAGATACAAAGTTAGCCGGGTCTACATAGTCGAGTCCTCCCTCACTCTTCAGAGATGAGAGGACTTGAAAGTAAAGGAGCAGTCGAGAGGCCTGCTTCGTGATCTTCTCGAGCTTGCGCAGGAGCCGATCTGGTGGTGCATGCGCGAGGCTCTCGGCTCTTCGCGAGGCGAGGCCTTCTTCAGCAGCTCTTCAGCGCGATACTGCAGCGGTAGAGGTCGCCCGTCATGTTGATCGCAGAGGTGAAGAGGTCCAGCAGGCTCACCGTAGCTTCTATTCCCAGAGTTGAGGTAACCGATACGGCATCAAGCTTCGTGAGCGGATCATCCGGAATGGTCACGTGATCCAGCGAGCAGAAGTGCTGAGCCACGGAGCTTAGGCAAGAGGGCGATGAACTCATCGCTCATACCCTCCGGGCGGACAGGCCTCACCAGCCTTGGCAAAGGCGTAAGCTCAGCGATCGTCAGAGCAGAAGCGACCCGTGGTCTTGGCTACAAGATCCTCCGTATAAGAGGTGATGTGGCGCACGCCAGATACTCCTGCAGCTGCTTCTCGGCGGCGGTGAGAGTCCTCACGGCCCGCCTCGGTCTTCGCTAAAGACACGAGCATGAGACATCGTCGGCATACTCCATGGGAGAGTAAGACGTCGAGTCGAGGTAGTAGCTCATGCAGCAGGTTATTGTACGCGAATCGCCATAGCACGCGTCCTTAGCGCCGACGGCGACGTGGGGCAGAAGAGGCCTCGCAGCTCACCCATCGTAGCCTCGAGCGCATCATTGCGCAGGCTGTCGGAGAGTAGAGCGCCTGGTCAAAGAGAGCCACGCAGCCGAAGCCTTCTGCTGAGCGTCCTTAGGCACGACCTTGTAGCGAGGGGAGACCAGAGGCGCATCCGTCTGATAGGAGGTAGATCCCAGGGACGTTGATGAAGACATCTCGTCACGTAGCGCAGGGCCTGATCGGAGATACCTTCGTAAGGCGTGGCACGATGCTGAGTCCTCCTCGTCGCGGGGAGACCACTTCACGAGATGAGCGATGATGTACTTGTGAGGTTCTGTCAGCCTGAGGGTGCTGGCGGCTATGAGATGCTATTCGACAGGTCTTCCTCGATCGATAGAGGGGTCGTAGCGGTAGTCACCGACCTGGTGCAGGCCATGCGGTACTCAGGTGCGGCATGCTCTCGATAAAGCTCTATTGAGATAGCGAGCCTCGATGGGATCGCCCTGCTATCGGGGAAGTAGCGGGTAGGTCCAGTCGACGGCATACTTTATCGTATGTACCGACGGTGGGAGGTCGAGGCTCACAGCACGGTCTTCGGGCTGGGCAACATAGCTGAAGCGCGCATAGTCCATGATCGAGGGCGTCGTACCGTGCACTGCAGTGAAGGAGGCGAGCGGAGCGAGTCGATAGAGTATGCAGCCGATGCAGCCATATTGTGCTGCAGCCGAGGGTATGCCCGATCTCGTGTGCGATGACGTACTTGAGCGGACTTGACATCAGCGTATCGGGGAGCTTCATCGCGCGGACGAGGGGTCGACCTGAGCCCGTCTGGATGAAGCGCCAGTTGTTGTTCAGCTTCGAGACATCACCCAGACGAGTACCGAGGCATTGATGATCTCACCCGTACGGGGTCAGTTTCAGCTGGGGCCCATAGCGTTCCTCGGCAGCGATGGGCACGTGGCGGATACGCAGTTGTACTTTGAGGTTGTCGGGGTCGAAGCTGGGGTCATCCGTGGGGAAGTCACGCACCGATAGCGTCCTGAAGCCGATAGCCTCGAAGGCCTTGTTCGAGCGCAGCGTACTCTTCCTTCATCGCAGCCTCACACTGCGGGAAGGTATTCTACGCAGAAGACGATGGGCTTCTTGGGGCGAACGAGCTGACCCGCCTTGCGGGCAGCGGCATCCGAGGCTCGAGGCGCCAGCGGCTAGCGAAGCGTGCCGGGCCTCGATCTGCTTTGTGATTCGGGGTCGTAGGTACTTCGAGATGTGAAGACCCTGATACGCTTTATCAGCCAGACGGGGGCGTCACCGCCTCGGGCAGGCGGAGTGGATGGTGAAGGTCGCCCGAGAGAGTCACGGGGTAGTCCTTCAGCGTGACCTCTTGCCCACGCTAGGAATTGAGAGTGATGCGGTTACTACGATCTTGGATGGAGACATTGTCCGGCCGCCTTGATCTCGCGGATGGCTGAGCTACCTGCAGGCTTGACTGCACCTGATAGGAGCTGAGGCCTTCCCGATCAGCGGGCATTTCTGATCCTGCGACGAGTGAGGTAACAGTCAGCATTTATTTTGGCGGACTTATCCCGTTCCACGCTCCTGATGGGGGAACTTATAGAGGCGAGTCCGTGTAGCTGGGAGCGAAGGCGGATCGAAGCTCCTTCTCCAGCTGCCCCGGTGAGGTAGGGGATTGGTTCACCGTCTTCGGTTAATGATAGCGTCAGCTGAGTTTAGCGCATGTGCACGGGGTTGAGTTCCTGGAAGGACCATCTCGCTTCGAGGATTGGGAGATGGAGGAGGTGACGGGCGACGAGGATTTCTTGCTGATGGTCTTGACAGGGAGCCTGACGTAGAGCTTATTGTCCGTCTTGCAGTAGGAGGAAGTCGCCCTTAGCAGAGACGATGTAATTTATCGGTGAGGATTCGTAGGCACTCTCTCGGGTGCTCTTTCTCCGTCTTGGGGCTTCTTCTTCCGCTGAGGGTCGAAGATCCTGCATAATGTGTAGCAGGAGCCAGCGGA